>JAEEGL010126396.1_pt1 | contig 28697 bp, 21 predicted proteins | sample 9134231 | NCBI WGS metagenome assembly JAEEGL01 (sample SAMN16246548, study PRJNA631951) | gut metagenome | biome: gut microbiome; feature: rumen; material: fiber-attached | host: Bos | place: Iran: Karaj | collected 2018-10 | reverse complement strand
GCTGTGAAAACGAAAGAACCGTCCCCGTGTATGTGCCGAAGTCCTAAGTGTGAGTCTATCACAGAGAACAGAATAGAGTCGAATTTGTCCAAAACGAAAACTATTCCACCAAAGGCGGTGATTTTCTCAGGTTTTATTTGTACTTTTGCCATGTCATTGATGTTTTTGCTTGTCTTGATTTGCAGCACTAAGGTAAGTGAAAAATCTGACATGGCAAAATCCTGAGCAACTTTTTGTTGCTCAGGAACTTATAAAAATAGTTAAACTAAAGTGCTGCGGAATTTGGGCACATGAGATTTATACATTTTCACACAATGAAGAAGCTTTACATTTTATTGATGTTTGCGATGCCGATGATGTTGCATGCAGCAGACAATGACACCCTTGTCATCAACAAGCCCAAAAGTGTCACCGTCATCAAAGGTGACTTGGTACAGGAGATAGTGGTGAAAGGACGTGAGGGCGATGAGAATTATCTCTTCAGAGACAAAATCATGCTAAATGACACCAATTACACAAGAGAGACGACAAGTTACCGCGACAAGCACAAAGTGAGTCTCGGCAACAAGAAGAACAGCAGAGTGGATGTCACAGGACATTTTGCCTTCGGAATGGTGTTTCCGACGAAAGTCTCATCGGGCATGGATTTCCCTGGAGGCAAATCGTGGGAGATTTATTTTTCTCCGATTGACTTTGAGTTTTATCTTAACAAGAGCAAGCATGACTACATCTCTTTTGGCATTGGCTTCGACTGGCGCAACTACCGCATGACAGACAAGACGAGATTTGTGAAAACGGGTGAGAACCAGGTTGGTCTGGGCACCTACCCCGAAGGTGCAGACCCCAAGTTCTCGCGTGTCAAAGTATTCAGTCTGAGTTTTCCTTTGCTCTACCAACATGAATTTCGCAAAGACTGGGGCATCGGGCTTGGTCCTGTCCTCAATTGGAACACCTATGGAAGCCTGAAGACCAAGTACAAGATGGATGGCGGTGAGCACAAGTTTGTGGAGAAGCACATCGGCCAGCGTAAGATTACCATCGATTTCATGGCACTCCTCAAGAATCCGATTTTTGACATCTATCTGAAGTATTGTCCTGCCGACGTGCTGAAAGACTCAGATTTGAAGTTCCGCTCACTCTCTTTCGGATTTTATCTGTAACACCAACATCACTTGATAACGCCTAATACATAAAAGTATGAAATAAATAATCGCCTATTTTAGACCCTATACATTGAGTTTCTGTAGTATCTCCTCGATATACTTGAGCATGGTGACATCCGTCCAGTCTCCACTCTCCTTGATTTTGACCTTCTTGTATTTTGAGAGGAACTTAAACACCTGCTTGTAGGAGTGATTCTTGTTGATCCTAAAATCCGCAACTTTGCATTTTGGCTGCCGATTTGCCGTCAAAAGTTATTTTTGGCCTCTCTTGTGCTATGACATGCGGACAAGGGCGATTAAAAATGTCTTCTCAGTGTATAAATTCCCCTTTCCCCATCAGGCATTAAAGGGGCTTTATGCTGTTTGTGGACCCTCGATGTAATATGTTCATCCATCCGTAATTGCAAAAAGTCACCACACAGACGGGTTAGAAACCATTCGTTTGTATGCTATAAATCATTGATTTCTATGCTACAAACGAATGGTTTATAGTATACAAAGCAATGGTTTGCAACGTCAAAAGCTATGATTTACACGCACAAAATGGGTGCGATATACGTTATAAACCATACTTTTTTTGTTGAAAGTTCTATGTTGAATATTGAAGATTAATTCATAATCTCCTTATATTCAATTATTTATGTGCTCATTGAAGAATTTCTTCACTATAATAGAATCATGAAAATCTTACAATCTTACAGCTGACAGTTAGTTTTTGCACCATATAGGCGATGAGTGGGGGATAGAATGATAATATGGGTAAATAATTTGAATAGAATTTCTATTCAAGTTTCGCATTTGCTCTACTTTTTGGAGTTACAGGAGTTCAGGAGTTTCAGGAGTTCAGACAATAGTTATGAAAGCTCCGTTTTCTTTGATTTCTAAAAATCAAGTGTATTGTCTGAACTCCTGAACTCCTCTACAACTTAATTATTATTCTTACTCCATTTCTATATTATCTTACACAAATAAAAACTGTCAGCTGTAAGATTGTAAGATTTAGGCAATTGCTTATTCACTTTAAAGCAATGAAAGGATGCACTAATTTCTGAGGACGGGGCGAACGTTATGACCTAAGAAGTAGACGCTGTAATATAAGGTGGCACTTATACCGAAACTGTAGCTTCTGGCGCAGGACGAGTAGTCTGGATACAGCGTAGACGACCAATAATCACCATATTCGCCAGTGTAGTTGAGGTCGCCATTTTTGCGACTTCCAGCAGCGGGGAGGAAAATGCTATTACCGTTAATCTTGCTGGTGAATTTCTCGCCTTTTACACCGTTGAATGTTGTCCATTCAATTTTACAGTTGGATACCAACTCCCAGAATTCTTCCCAAGTGGGCATATACCAATTGCCACCCCATTTCACATGGGCTACATCGTATTCCGTGCCACTGATGTCTTCTCCAATGTTTACATACTCATCATCTTGGTAAAACTTGTAGGTGCTTTTATCATAAACCTCTTTCTCCTCGGTCTCGCCCCAAGCGTAATAACCGCCGTATTCCTCGGGCTTAGTGGCTCCCACATTACAAGCTGCCCACTTGGTGCCAGAAGGCAAACCAAGGTCAACCGCCTCATGGTTCTTACCAAGGATAATACCAACCAACTCTATGACATCCGTGATGTTTACATCTCCGTCACCGTTCAAGTCATACTTACTACTCTGTGCAAATGCACCCGATGTTCCTAACAATAGGAATGCAAAAAATAAAGCTACCTTTTTCATAAACTTAGTTGTAATGTTGAAATTAATATGATTATTCTTGTTTGCAAATTTACATCTTTATTCTGATAAATGGAATAAATATGAGTAAAATTTACAGATGTGCATTATTATTGTACACTTTGACAGAGCAACAAAATTGAGTAATCCGACAAATGCGTAGTTGGTTTGTAAAAAACTATGCCGTAGGCATTAGATTTCAGTAGCCAGCTATGCAGAAACGCCTTTAGGTGTTTCGAAATGGCTGGTAATGATAACATACACATAATACCTTGCCGTTAGGTAAGGGACATTATTGCCCATGTCGCCTACCCAAAGGCAGGCTATTCTTTCTATCCATATTATATCCAGCCATTTACTTTCCCTCGCTTCGCGAACAGTGACCGTTGGTTCGCCGTACCTGTAGGCACGGCTGCATAGCTGGCTACTATTATCTGATGCCTAACGGCATCTTAATTTTGAATTGCGGAATTTCCCCAAATTTGTGCCAAAAATGACAACTACAAGTAACACTTAACTAAAACTCTCAAAACTGTTAAGCATTTCTATAGAAACAGTTAACTAAAACTTTCAAAACAGTTAAGTGTTTTTTAGTAACCTACTTTTTTGTTTGTTTCTTCGATACAAATTATTGAATAATCTCTTTATTTCCACTATTTTTTTTGAATGATTATTTGGTTTTGAGTAATTTGTGATGTACCTTTGCAATCATAAAATACTGAAAACTTAATTTTAATGAAACTAAAACAATTTCTTCTCTTGGGATTGGGCTTGATTATTTCCTTGCAGGTCTATTCCGTCAATCGGGTAAAATACAATTTCAATAGTGACTGGCTACTTGAAGTTGGGGATTTTCCACAAGCTCAACAAATAGATTATCAAGATGCAGGTTGGCATCGTGTAACTTTACCGAGGGCTTTCAATGAAGACGAGGCATTCAGGATTCCTTGCAATGAGTTGTCAGATACGATTATGTGGTATCGTAAACATTTCAACATAGATGACATTCAAGGCAAGAAGTTCTTTATAGAGTTTGAGGGTGTCCGCTTTGGGGCTGAGTTTTTCATCAATGGTCATAGTCTTGGATGGTCAGAAAATGGCGTAATGGCTTCTGGCTTCGACTTGTCTCCATATATTAAACAAGGTGAGAATGTCATTGCCGTACGTGTTGATAATAGTTGGGTTTACAGAGAACGTTCATCCAATAGTCGTTACCAATGGAACGACAAGAATTTCAATGCCAATTACGGTGGTATTCCCAAAAACGTCTATCTACATGTTACCGACCGATTGTATCAGACATTGCCATTATATAGCAACTTAGGTACTACGGGAACCTATGTCTATGCCACTGATTTTGATATTGCCAACCGCAAGGCTGTGATTCACGTGGAGAGTCAGGTGAGGAATGAAGACACACGAGAGCGTTCTTTCTTTCTGACAGTAGTATTGAAAGACAAGGATGGTAAAAAGGTGATTGGTTTCAATGGAAACGAACGGATTACCTTGAAGCCAGGAGAGACCACGATAGCCAAGGCAGAGAGCGTGGTAAATGGATTGCATTTCTGGTCGTGGGGATACGGGTATCTATATACAGTAGAAACTTATCTGAGAGACAAACTGGAAACAGCCAGCGAAGCAAATGACAAGGTCGTCATCCGTACTGGCTTTAGGAAGACTCATTTTGGTGAAGGAAAGATTTGGTTGAACGACCGTGTGATGATGGTTCATGGTTATGCACAACGTACAAGCAATGAATGGCCAGGCGTTGGATTGAGTGTTCCTGCATGGTTGAGCGATTATAGCAATAACTTGATGGTAGAATCAGGTGGTAATGTGGTGCGTTGGATGCACGTTACTCCTTGGAAACAAGATGTGGAATCGTGCGATAGGGTAGGTTTGATTCAAGCTATGCCTGCTGGTGATGCGGAAAAAGACGTGGAAGGTAGGCGTTGGGAACAACGAGTTGAACTGATGCGAGATGCTATCATTTATAATCGAAACAATCCAAGTATCTTGTTCTATGAAGGAGGCAATGAGAGTATCAGTCGAGAACACATGATTGAACTCAAGAAGATTCGCGACCAATACGACCCATACGGTGGACGTGCTATCGGTAGTCGTGAGATGCTCGACATCAACGAAGCTGAATATGGTGGTGAGATGTTGTATGTCAACAAGAGCAAGAAACACCCGATGTGGCAGATGGAATATTGTCGTGATGAGGGATTGCGCAAATATTGGGATGAAAAGAGTTATCCTTTCCATAAGGAAGGAGCAGGTCCTTTGTATCGTGGAAAACCTGCTCTCGACTATAACCACAACATGGACGAGTTTGCCAAGGAGATGGTAGAACGTTGGTATGATTATTTCGTTGACCGTCCAGGAACAGGAAAACGTGTGAATAGTGGAGGAGTGAAGATTGTTTTCTCTGACACGAATACCCATTGGCGAGGAGAATCCAATTATCGTACGAGTGGTGTGACAGATGCCATGCGCATTCCCAAAGATGCTTTCTTTGCACATCAAGTGATGTGGGACGGATGGGTAGAACCAGAGAATCCGCATACATATATTATAGGACACTGGAATTACTCTTTAGGAACCACAAAGGATGTGTTTGTGGTGTCTAATGGTGATGATGTTGAATTGTTTGTTAACGGGAAGTCTTTGGGCAAAGGTGAACACAAGTGGCAATACTTGTTTACGTTCAAGGATGTGGCATTCGAACCAGGAACCATCAAGGCTGTCAGTTATGTAGATGGTAAAGAAGTAAGTAACTATCAGATAGAAACGGCTGGAGAACCAGACCATCTCGTTGTGACAAAGATGGAAAATCCAGAAGGATTCAAGGCAGATGGTGCTGATATGGCACTTATCCAGTTTGAAGTGGTAGATAAGAATGGTCGCAGATGTCCTCTTGACAACCGTATGGTGCATTTCAATTTGTGGGGAGAAGGAAGATGGATAGGCGGTATTGCCACGAAACCCAATTCAGATAATTCATCCACTGAGAATAGTAAGAGTAATGCCGCTAATGGTACACCAGGTATGTTGGATGGACCTTCAACGGTATCTACGTTTGATAATTTCATTCGACATCTTAGTTTACCTGTAGAATGCGGAGTGAACAGGGTGCTCGTTAGAAGTACGGAAAATCCTGGAACCATCTATCTTACCATAGCTGCTGAAGGATTGGCTCCCGTGACAATGACGATGACCACTCAAGCCATCGATACACGGAATGGGGTAAGCAATTATCTTCCTTCCATGACTTTGAAATCTCATTTGAAACGTGGTGAAACTCCTTCATCACCTTCTTATCAAGATTTGGCTAAAGGTATAGATGTCATTTCTGCCAAGGCTGGAAGTAATGTGGAAAGTCTTGTGAATAGTTATGATGACAATGAACTTTCTGAATGGAAAAGTGATGGCAACAAGGAGAATGCTTGGATTACATACAAGTTTGCCAATCAAGTGGCTATAGATGAAGTAGTCATCAAACTCACGGGATGGAGAAATAAGTGTTATCCGTTGGCTATCTATGCTGGAAAGAAGAAAGTTTGGGAAGGAATCACCTATGCAACATTGGGATATGTGCATATTCCCATTGCAAAACCTATCAAAAATAAGGAATTAACCATTAAGATGTTAGGACCTGCACAAGATAGCAATGCCTTTGGTGACGTGAAAGAATTGGCTGGCGGTAATGCTGGCGAACTTGACCGCTTTATCTCTAAGAGTGGGAAGGTAGAGTTGAGAATCGTGGAAGTTGATTTCCTCGAGAAAGTAAAATAGAATGATTAAGTAAATAAAATAAAAATGAAATTTCAAGTAATAGGTTGGATGTGCCTATTGATGGCACTCAACGTTTCGGCGCAAACCGCTCGTACGTTTAAATTGGTAAATTCCGCTGATGGAGAGTCGGTATTAACATGTTTCCTTCCACAAAATCCAACGGGTAGGGCAGTGGTAGCTTGTCCTGGTGGTGGTTATTCACATTTGGCCATGGAACATGAAGGAACCGATTGGGCTCCGTATTTCAATGAAAAAGGAATTGCTTATTTCGTTTTGAAATATCGAATGCCGAATGGTGATAGAAATATTCCGATGTCTGATGCATATAATGCCATCAAGACCGTGCGTGATAGTGCTGATGTGTGGAACATCAATCCATACGATGTGGGCATCATGGGTTCTTCTGCTGGTGGCCATTTAGCTTCTACTGTAAGTACACATGCTCCATGGGAAGTACGTCCCAACTTTTCCATTTTGTTTTACCCTGTCATCTCGATGGATGAACGGATTACTCACAAAGGTTCATGTGTTGGATTTCTCGGTGAAGGTAGGCATGATAAGGAATTGGTGAAACAATTCTCTAACGATAAGCAAGTACGTTGCCATACTACTCCTCCCGCCATTATCCTTATGGCAAACGATGATCGTGCCGTTCCACCCGTAACTAATGGAGTGGCTTATTATTCTGCCATGCGCAATCAAGGGAATGAGTGTGCGATGTATATTTATCCTTCAGGTGGACATGGTTTTGGTTTTCGTTCTACTTACAAATATCACGACCAAATGCTCAATGAATTGTCAACATGGTTGGACAATCTGAAAATGCCAGCCAAAGATGCTGTTCGTGTAGCATGTATTGGAAATAGCATTACCGAAGGATTTGGTATTCCCATGAGTTCTCAATTAGGTTATCCTGCACAATTGCAAAAGTTGTTGGGTAGTAAGTACAACGTTCGTAATTTTGGCGTGAGTGCTCATACTATGTTAAATAAAGGTGATAATCCATACATGAAACGTCCAGAATGGCAATTTGCACAAGCATTTAATCCGCAAGTGGTCGTTATCAAGTTGGGAACCAATGACAGCAAACCTTATAATTGGCAACATGGCAAGGAGTTTTCCGCAGACTTGCAACAAATGATAGATGCACTAAAAGCACTTCCCGCAAAGCCTACCATTTATTTGGCTTCACCCATCAAGGTACACGAGAATCCATATCAAATCAATGATTCTATTGTTGCCAACGAGATTATACCTATTATAAATAAGGTGGCTAAAAAGAATAAATTACAAGTAATCGACCTGTATCATTCAATTACCGATAAGAAATTGTATCTGTCTGATGGCGTGCACCCTAATGACAAGGGAACGGCAGAAATGGCAAAAGTCATAGCAAATGCTATCAAACAATAAACACGACCAATGAAATAACTGAAATTCTGTCAGTCATGTCACATACATCATTCATGTATGTCAGTTTGGCACGCTTTTAGTAATAAGTTGGTCAGATAAATTAAACAGATTATTAAAAATTATAAGTTATGAACATTAAACCATTAGGAGACCGCGTGCTTATACTTCCAGCACCGGCAGAGGAAAAAGTAGGAGGTATTATTATTCCTGATACTGCAAAGGAGAAACCTTTGCATGGTAAAGTCGTTGCAACTGGTAAGGGTACTAAGGATGAGGAAATGATTCTCAAGGAAGGAGATGAAGTTCTTTATGGTAAGTATGCTGGAACAGAATTGGAGTTTGAAGGTGAGAAGTATTTGATGATGCGTCAAAGCGATGTGCTCGCCGTATTAGGATAATTATTAATCATTAAATTAAAAACATTATGGCAAAAGATATTAAATTCAATATTGAAGCCCGCGACTTGTTGAAGCAGGGCGTTGACCAATTGGCAAATGCCGTTAAGGTAACATTAGGTCCTAAAGGTCGTAACGTAGTAATTGAAAAGAAGTTTGGTGCACCACAAATCACCAAGGACGGTGTAACGGTTGCTAAGGAAATCGAACTCGAAGATAAGTTTGAGAACACAGGTGCTCAACTCGTTAAGAGCGTAGCTACCAAGACTGGTGATGATGCTGGTGATGGTACAACCACCGCAACAATTTTGGCACAAGCTATTATCTCTGAGGGTTTGAAGAACGTTACCGCTGGTGCTAATCCAATGGACTTGAAGCGTGGTATTGACAAAGCTGTGAAGAGCGTTGTGGCTCACATTGCAGCAAGCGCTGAGTTGGTTGGTGACAACTACGATAAGATTGAGCAAGTAGCAACTGTTAGTGCTAACAACGATAAGGAAATCGGTGAACTATTGGCAGAGGCTATGCGTAAGGTAAGCAAGGACGGTGTGATTACGATTGAAGAGTCAAAGAGTCGCGACACTCATATCGGTGTTGTGGAAGGTATGCAATTCGACCGTGGTTATCTGAGTGCTTACTTCATTACTGATTCTGACAAGATGGAGTGTGTGATGGAGAACCCATACATCCTTATCTATGACAAGAAGATTTCTAACATCAAGGACTTCCTTCCTATTCTTCAACCCGCAGCAGAGAGTGGTCGTCCATTGCTCGTAATCGCTGAGGAGGTTGATTCTGAAGCACTCACTACACTTGTTGTAAACCGTCTGCGTGGTGGTTTGAAGATTTGTGCAGTAAAGGCTCCTGGATTCGGAGACCGTCGTAAGGCTATGCTTGAGGATATTGCCGTGTTGACTGGTGGTACCGTTATCAGCGAAGAGAAGGGCTTGAAACTAGAACAAGCAACTATCGAAATGTTGGGTACTTGTGACAAGGTGACTGTATCTAAGGACAATACTACCATCGTGAATGGTGCTGGTTCTAAAGATGCCATCAAGGATCGTATTGCTCTCATCAAGAAAGAAATCGAGAACACAACAAGTTCTTATGACAAAGAGAAACTTCAAGAGCGTTTGGCTAAGTTAGCTGGTGGCGTTGCCGTTCTTTATGTAGGTGCCAACAGTGAGGTTGAAATGAAGGAGAAGAAAGACCGTGTTGACGATGCTCTTTGCGCTACTCGTGCTGCTATCGAAGAAGGTGTTGTTGCTGGTGGTGGTACTACTTACATTCGTGCTCTTGAGTCTTTGAAAGACTTGAAGGGTGAGAATGCTGATGAGCAGACAGGTATCAACATCGTTGAACGTGCTATTGAGGAACCTCTTCGTCAGATTGTTACCAACGCTGGTGGTGAAGGTGCCGTAGTTGTACAGAAAGTACGTGAAGGCGAGGGTGATTTCGGTTACAATGCTCGTAAGGATGTTTATGAGGATTTGCGTGAAGCTGGTGTTATTGATCCTGCAAAAGTTGCTCGTGTAGCTTTGGAGAATGCCGCAAGTATCGCAGGTATGTTCCTCACAACAGAGTGCTTAATTGTTGACAAACCAGAGAAGGAACCCGCAATGCCAATGGGTAACCCAGGAATGGGAGGAATGATGTAATTTGCAATCTGCAGTTATCAAATAATGAGGGAGGAAATAATTTTTCTCCCTTTTTTTTGTATTTAGCACACTTATTAAAGAATTTTCTTGATTAAAAATTTGTGGAATTAAAAGAAAGTTTTTAATTTTGCACATTGAATTGATAATCGGCATGAAGCCTTAATAATATTTTTTGATTTGTTTTAGTAGATTAGTTTTTAAGTAGTTTGTTTTTGAAAATCGGTTGTCGTGATGACATCCGATTTTTTTTGTTGCAATAATATAGAGCCAGTATAATATTTTTTTGCAGATAAAAGTAGCTTAATTCAAAAATTTTGTGTAAGTTTGTAGCATGAAAGATTTTTTGAATTGGAAACGTTTGTTATTACTTGCATTTGTCGCTGCAGGATTGTATATTTTGACCAAGAATGAGTGGATAACCTTGGGGATTTTGTTCGTGCTCTTGGTGATAGACCATTTCTTGGCAAAGTTTGACGAAAAGCAACGCAACAAGTATGATGAAAACGAGCAAGATCAATGAAAGAGTTGATTAAGCTATATACGACATGGGCAAAGGAAGAACCTTCGCATGTCGTCAGGATTGAGGGCGCAGGAAGTAATCGCGAGTATTACCGTATCTACACCCAACAGGGTAATTCGGTGGTAGGTGTCGTGGGTACGAGTGTCGATGAAAATCGTGCCTTCCTATACCTTACTGAGCATTTTTCGCAACGCCAATTGCCTGTTCCGCAGTTGTTGGCTCAGTCGGAAGACTCCCTTCGTTATCTTCAAACTGACTTAGGAAACCGTTCTCTTTTTGGTGCCATCAAGGGAGGACGTGAAGCAGGAGGTAGATACAATCAAAAAGAGAAGCAATTGCTGATTAATACGATTCGGGAGTTACCCAACATTCAAGTTCGTGGTGCGCGTGGACTGGATTGGTCGAATTGTTATCCCCAACCAGAATTTGACGTTGATAACGTGTTGTTCGACTTGAACTATTTCAAGTATTGTTTCTTGAAACCCACGGAACTCGATTTCCATGAGATGAAATTAGAGGCAAACTTCCGTATGTTTGCTAAAGACCTCACGTCAGAGACGTTTGAGAGTTTCATGTATCGTGACTTCCAAGCTCGCAACATTTTGTTGGATGAAGATGGAAATCCTTATTTCATTGACTATCAAGGTGGAAGAAAAGGGCCATATTATTACGACCTTGCTTCTTTCTTATGGCAAGCATCGGCTAAATACTCATACAAATTGCGTCGTGAACTCATTCACGAGTATTACAATTCGTTGAGAAACTACATTGAAGTACCTTCCATTCGACATTTTGCACAACGATTGAGTTTGTTCGTTCTCTTTAGGACGTTGCAGGTATTAGGTGCATACGGCTTCAGAGGTTATTTTGAGCGCAAGCAACATTTCATTGATTCCATCCCTATGGCAATGGATAATTTAAGAGACCTGCTTTCCATGAACGAAGAGGTGTTCCCTTATCCTTATTTAATGGATGTGTTGCGTCGCCTTACGGAACTACCGCAATTTGCCAAAGTTGAGCAACCAGTGGTTGAACGTTCTGATGGCTATAAGATAACCGACCGTCCGTTTGATTCCTCAAATCCCTTGGATGGTCCTGCTACATTCTCTAAGTACGATGGTAAAGGTCCTTTGGTGGTCAAGGTGTTCAGTTTCTCTTATCGAAAAGGTATTCCCGAAGATGAAAGTGGAAATGGAGGAGGATACGTGTTTGATTGCAGAAGTACGCATAACCCAGGTAGATACGAACCGTATAAGAATCTGACGGGACTCGACGAACCCGTGATTCGATTCTTGGAAGACGATGGCGAAATCCTGACATTTCTCGATAGTGTTTATCAATTGGCTGACCATCATGTGCAAAGGTATCTTCAAAGAGGATTTACCTCTCTGATGTTCTCTTTCGGATGTACGGGAGGTCAACATCGTTCTGTATATTCCGCCCAACATTTGGCTGAATACATCCATCAAAAATATGGTGTGGAAGTAAGAATCTGTCATCGTGAGCAAAACATAAAACAAGTGTTGAAATGAAACAGGCAATGATTTTTGCGGCAGGTCTCGGTACACGACTCAAACCGATTACAGATACGATGCCAAAGGCATTGGTACCCGTAGGTGGTGAACCGTTGTTGCAAAGGGTATTGTTGAAGTTGAAAGACGCTGGTTTTGAACGAGTGGTTATTAACGTGCATCATTTTGCTGAGCAAATAGTGTGTTTCCTTCGTGCAAACAATATGTTTGGGATGGATATACATATCAGTTACGAACGGGATATGTTACTTGAAACTGGTGGTGGTATCAAGAAAGCGAGTTCGTTGTTTGATGCTTCCTCTCCATTTCTCATTCATAACGTAGACATTCTCAGTAATGTGGATTTGGCAGACTTTTACGAGAAGGCGCACGATTGCGATGCGTTGTTGTTGGTTAGTGAGCGCAAGACAAAGCGGTATTTGCTTTTCAATGATGAAATGAATCTCGTTGGGTGGACCAATATTGAAACGGGTGAAGTGAAAAGTCCGTTCGAAAATATCAAGGCTATGGATATAGATGCCTTGAAAAGTCAATATAAATTGTTTGCATTCAGTGGGATTCATGTATTTTCACCGTCTTTGTTTCCCTTGATGGAACCATATCCCGAACGATTTGGCATTATCGACTTTTACTTGAATGTATGCAATCGTTCCAGGATAAAAGGGTGGGTGAAAGACGACCTGCAATTGATGGATGTAGGCAAGATAGACACATTGCAAGAAGCTGAAAAATTCATTAAAAATAATATATAATATGACACAGAAAATAATAATTCTCGATTTTGGATCGCAAACCACGCAGTTGATTGGTCGAAGGGTGCGAGAACTGGATACTTTCTGCGAGATTCTGCCTTACAACAAATTCCCTGTAGGTGATGAATCGGTAATCGGAGTGATTCTCAGTGGTTCACCATATAGTGTTCACGACCCCGAAGCGTTTAAGGTTGACTTGAGTCAATTTGTCGGTAAGGTTCCTGTATTGGGCATTTGCTATGGTGCGCAATTCATTTCTTATTCGGGAGGCGGAAAGGTAGAGAAGACGAATACGCGTGAATACGGGCGTGCACATTTGGAATATATCGACACGGAGAATCCGCTTTTCCGTGGCTTTGAACCTCATTCGCAAGTATGGATGAGTCATGGGGATAGTATTACACAAATTCCAGAAGGCTTTAAGTGTATTGCATCAACCAAAGATGTAAAATATGCTGCTTTCAGCCTCACCCCCAACCCCTCTCCGAAGGGCGAGGGGAGTGGATACTCTAAAACTTGCGAAACGGGGAATAATCATATTACTCCCCTCTCCCCTTGGAGAGGGGCTGGGGGTGAGGCTCCCGTCTTCGCCGTACAATTTCACCCCGAAGTATTTCATACCTTGCAAGGTTCTTTGTTGTTGAAAAACTTTGTCGTGGATATTTGCGGAAGTCGTCAAGAATGGAGTGCTGCTTCGTTTGTAGATTCTACGGTAGCTGAGTTGAAACAACAATTGGGCAACGACCGTGTGATACTCGGTCTTTCTGGTGGGGTGGATTCCAGTGTTGCTGCCGTATTGCTCAATCGTGCGATAGGAAACAATCTCACTTGTATCTTTGTTGACCATGGTATGTTGCGTAAGAATGAGTTCACGCAGGTGATGGAAGACTATAAGGTACTGGGATTGAACGTGATAGGCGTAAATGCCAGTGAGAAATTCTTCGCAGATTTGAAGGGCGTTACAGACCCCGAACAGAAGCGTAAGATTATCGGTCGTGATTTCATTGAGGTATTCAATGCAGAAGCCAAGAAGATTACCGATGCGAAATGGTTAGCTCAAGGAACGATTTATCCCGATAGGATTGAGTCGTTGAATATCACGGGAAAAGTTATCAAGAGTCATCACAACGTGGGAGGATTACCCAAGGAAATGCACTTGCAATTGTGCGAACCATTGAAGTGGTTGTTTAAGGATGAAGTTCGTCGTGTTGGTCGTCAATTGGGAATGCCCGAACATTTGATAACTCGTCATCCTTTCCCTGGTCCTGGTTTGGCCGTTCGTATCTTAGGCGACATCACACCAGAAAAGGTAAGCATCTTGCAAGAGGCAGACGATATCTATATCCGTGGCTTGCGTGAATATAAGGTAAAACTATCGGGTGAAGAAGCTCGTCGTGTGTTAGCGGCAGGAGTTCCTGCTGAAATGACAGACGGAGAGATTGAGGTTTCACTTTACGACCAAATTTGGCAAGCATGTACTATCTTACTGAGCACGGTTCGCTCGGTAGGCGTAATGGGAGATGAACGTACCTACGAGCATCCCGTTGCCTTACGTGCCGTTACCAGTACTGATGCCATGACTGCCGATTGGGCTCACTTACCCTATGATTTCATGGCAAAGGTTTCCAACGAAATCATCAATAAGGTAAAAGGAGTAAACCGCGTCTGCTACGACATATCTTCAAAACCACCATCAACGATTGAGTGGGAGTGATATATAAATGTAGATAAATAATAGTACACCAAGAATAAAGTTTGCAAAAATCTTCTTATCTTTGTAGACAACCTAAATAGGAAAAAATATGAGTAAGGAGCAAAAAGACAAATTGACGTATATGATCTATTGTATCACAATGTTTGGAGAACGCTATGAGTTACAACCCAAACAGGCTTTTTCTTATCTAAAACGTTTTGGTGGACTTGCTTTTATTGATGAATGTTATGCAGCAGAGCATTTGTTATCACTGGAAGATGCAGTAGCTGATATGTCTGTAATTTGTCATAGAAATGGAGGAGGACTAATATGATTCTTTATCACGGTTCAAACGTTGCTATAGATAAGATTGACCTTAGTCTTTGCAAACCTTATAAAGATTTTGGTAGAGGATTTTACCTAACTGATATCCAATCTCAAGCTGAGGATATGGCTATTCGTCGTGTAAAGTTGGCAGATTGGGGAAGTCCTATAGTAACAACTTATGAGTTTGATGAGAGAATATTGAATGACAAGTCAATAAACGTTCTCGTTTTTCCTTCTGTTTCAGTTAAGTGGGCTGAATTTGTACTTAAGAATCGTGATGTTAATCGTGAGGGTTTTAAACACGATTATGATGTTGTGGTCGGACCTGTGGCAAATGATACGGTTGCTTTCCAATTACGTAGATATCTTTTTGGAGCCATTACTTTAGAAAGTTTGGTAAAAGAGTTGGAGTTTAAGGGACTGAATCGTCAGTTCTTTTTTGGAACAGAAATTGCAATTTCAAAACTGAAGAGACTATGACCAAGGAGCAGAAATTGTTGATAGACAGTATGATTGACGATGTTACAAGTTATCTGATAGAAGATACGAAACTCTCTATAGTTGATGCTCTTGATATTGTTTATCATTCGCAACTCTATGACAAGTTAATGGATTTGGAAACAGGGCTTTATTATCAAAGTCCAGCATATTGTTATGAACTTTTAAAGCACGAACTAAAGTATGGTAAGGCTGTGTAATGACTTTATTATTATATGATCCGATACATATTCCTTTATATTGCATTGGTATTTGCATTTCAATTGCCAGTTGATGCTCAGACTTTGCGTGACAAGTCGAATATGAAGATTGGAGCAGTTGAGACTGATGGTACCGTGAGGAATGGTAACAACTTGACAATAGGAAGAATCAATAATGATGGCACGATAAAAGATATGTGTAATATGACGATAGGGAAGTTTGATAAGAACGGCACTATTCGGAATAGTTACAATATGATAGTTGGAAAAATGCAATCAGACGGAACGGTGAGAGACAAAAGCAATATGTATGTCGGTAAGATAGATTCGGATGGCACGGTGAGGAATGGAAATGGCATGATCATTGGCTATGCTAAAGGAGTCCCCAAAACGTATGCTGCCGTATTCTACTTCTTTGATTTCTTTAGAAGGTAATTGAAACATTATTATAAACCTAAAAGAAATGGTGCAATTCTCTCGACAATGAGAATTGCACCACTTCTTTTTTTTATACCTATGGAACAATGAGCCTATTTGATGACCTTCTTTCCATTGATAATATAGATGCCTTTAGATGGCTTGTCTACGCGAATGCCATTGAGGTTGTATATCTTATCATTGGTTTTAGAGGCTTGGTTAATCTCATTGATTCCATCGGGGAGTCCTGCATCTTCGCCGATAGGTTTCTCTGGCACAAAGTTGGGAACGATTGTCAATTGTTGGTCAATGCCATCTGGCATGATGGGAACGAATATGGCACGGAAGGGATAGACATTAGCTGTTCCACGTACAAAGGCAGTTCCTTCTTCATTCAGCGAATAGATGTCTTTAGCTTCTTCCGATTTGAATGAGCCTACCATCTTGTAGTTCCTGCCTGTGATAGAAGTGACGCCACATCCAACGACAGCATTGTAGGCATAGAAGGTGATGGGGTAATAAAACAGGGATGAGCCGTTTTTCAGCTTGGAAGGAACTCCTAAGATATATGGATGGAGCAATTCCAGAGTAGCTCCTGGAAAGCTGAATTCTTCCTTGTTGCCATCCTCATACGTATTGGTAAAGACGTAGATGTCGGCATTCTCTATGTTGTTTTCCTGTGCCCAAACCAGTGGAATGGCAGTGCCGTTGATGGTTGTCGTACAACCTGTGGCAGCAAAAGGTAGAACCAACGTTGTCCATCCTTGTTTTGTATTGATATCGAAGTTTCTTTCTGGTAAGCGCGTGTAGCTGATGAGTTTTGCACTTATGGTGTACGGACAATGGAAGGGATAGCCATCTGCCAACACGATGTTTTCGGCAACATCGCCCTTCACGACGTTGTTGCCCGTATAATTGGAATTCTCATCTACGAAGTATAGCGTGTTGGGATTCTCGGCATAGATTTCCTTGATGTTAGTAAGGCCGCGTAGGTCTAAGGCACAAACCTTTGCGTCGATCTTGATGGTTTCCGTATAGAGATGGTCTGTAACTTTTCCATCAGCATCGTATGTGAGATAGGTGGGGTATGCGTAATACATATCGTTTGGCGATATTTTAACCTCCACACTATTTTTGTTCTTAACGTAGGAAATATCAAAGGTGTATCCGTCGGCTCCTATCAGTTCGTTAGACTCATATTGTATTACTTTAGTCTCCCCTGCAAGTACTGTTACTTCTTTACCTACAAATTCCGAACGTATGGGATCATTATTATCCTTATCCCAATAATTGGTTTCGATGAATATATGTCCGCGATAATTCTTGTCAGAGTTATTGGTCACAGTCAAGTTAATCTTGGCTTTTCTGCCCATAACAAAAAAACCATCGTTGGGTGAGCCAGCGACGTTGGTAATCTCACGCTTGATAGTCAGGTCAACATTGTCAGTATAGTTCATCTCTTTGACGTTAATGTCTCCAAAATAGAGCGTGTCTGTGTGTTCATAAATTACAAATTGGTGCATTCCCAACTCTTTCGGGGCATAATATATCTTGAGCTCAATAGACTTTCCTGGTTCCAGGTCACAGGCCATTCCCCTGGCTGAGGAATCTCTCTCTGCGAGGCAGATATCCCCATGAAAGATGCCAGTGCCCTTGTTAAGCAATGTGAAGCTAACCTCTGTTTCTTCGTTTGCAGTGGGTGTAGTGTTAAAGTCAATTTTCGTAATCTCCAATTGTGGATAATAAGAAATAACCTTGGTAGTCATTAAATGTTTTTCGTTGTCTATATGTATCTTGAAGTAATGATTCTCCCAATTTCTTACCACCTGCCACTCTTTTGATGATTCCAGTCTGCTGACGAAGTACATGGTGTAGTCGCCGGTGACAACTCCGGGAAGTTCATCTGGGTTTATATAGATATAGTCAGAAGAAGATGTCTGATATTGAGAACTAGAACCTAATTTTTCTGTTTTAGTCCAGGGGATGTCATATCCAACACTTTTGTCATCATCTTTCAACAGTCTGACGCCTAACTCGTAAGTCCCAGCTATCGTGTTGTAATTAATCACATCGACAGAAGGAATGAGGTAGTAGCCACTAGCGTACCAAATACTGCTGCTTTCCATGCCTAATTGATCGAAGGGTTCGTTCTCATTAAGTGAATAATAAACCTGGGCTTTCTCTATCGTTAACGTGTTGGGCTCTGCAGTAGCTTGTCCATTGGATGGTTGTACACCGACAAATGCTGTTTGCAGCATCGAAAATGCTTCAAAGCTTGGGCTTCCGACAGTTTCCTTTTCTTTAGGGTCAAGGAGTGATACTTTAAAGAAACCGTCGCTCGTGCCTCCCCATCCCCAATTGACATGGAAGAAGTCTTCTTCTGAATAACCATCGATAACGAATGAATGCCCATCATCTTTAGAGTATCCGGTTAAAGCTACTGGGCGATTAGCTTCCAATTCAGCATAGATCATGTCCACCCATTCTTCATAGCTGCACTGAGAGCGCCAAACGCATTGTGCACCTCTGTCGTAATCAAAATATTCTTTCATTTTCTCCAGTGCCTCATAGCTACTGGCTCCAGTCGATTTGCCGTAAGTAGACAAGTTGGCAGTACCTAAATACAACATAAGGCGGGCTACCTCAGTGCCGTCCTCATTATTTTTGTAAGTAGGATAAATCTTGTCCCAGTTGAAAGTCGTAGGTTCCAATGCTGGCATGGCTGGACCTTTGCTGCCCATTGTTTTTGGGTCGTATCCAGGAATGGTTTTCGTCGTTTTCTTCGGCCATTTATAGTAATACATCACTTGTGCAAAAGCCGTGTTTGTACAACCTGTTGCACAATGTTTGCCGTCGGGCATTAATGGGCACATGTCGTTGTAGGGTTTGTCTTGGTCCCACTGGCAAGTCAACATTGGTTCAATGTAAGTCTTTGTGGCTGTTTTTGTTGTTACTTTGTTCAGTGTTTTACCACTGATTTCCAGTTGGCGTACGGCTTTGGCATAACTCCTTAACCAAGAACGCATGTTGTCTGGCATCTGTTCTTCGTCGAACGTGCCATGATCTGAATAGCCAATGACTTCATCCGTTAGGTCACTGCCGCTGACAAGTACAAAGCCGTCGTTTTCGCCCACGTTGAAAGCATACACCATCGGACGCTCGTTGATGCTCACAGCATTCAGAACGCGTCGTTGAAGGTTCAATGCCTTGGCAGTACGACGATTTGAAGACTTGTGGTTCAAAAACTTGATAGCTGCCTGTTTGGCCTGTTCTGCCGTAACAGGAGCTGCTGTCATAACCATACTCGTCAGACAGCAAATTAAAAGAACGGTTAGTTTTTTCATATCGTTGAAATTAAGAATTGTCCGTAATAGGCATTATCTATGTCCCCATAGTTTTGTGTCTCATATAATTATTGCAAAATTACAAATAAACTCTTAAAAAGGCAAATATTCCATTTGTTTTTTCCGTGAATACTCAATTGGCAATTCACAATTAGGCAATTCACAATTAGGCAATTACATGATGAATGTATGATGTAACGTGACAGATTTTTGAATGATTTTTTTGAATTCTGAGAAATAATGATTACTTTTGCGAAAGATATAACTAAAAATATACATTGTATAATTGTTCTTTAAAGAACAGTTTGGGCAAAGGCCTAATAATTCTATAACATCTGAATAATGATTACTAAACAAGCATTAGGAAATCTGCTATTTGGAATGGCAGATATACTTCGTGATAAAGTGGAAGACTATAAGTCATACATCTTATCCCTTCTGTTTTACAAACGTCTTTCAGATAACTACCAATGGGAAGTTGAACACAATAAAAAACAATTTGAGCGTGATTATAACCGTGAGCCATCTACAAGGGAGATGGAAGTGATTGCTAAAAAGATGCATGATTTTATTATTCCCAAGGGCTGTTTTTGGGAAGATGTGCGTAATGCGCCAATCGACAAGAAGAATAAAGTTCTTGACAATGCAGTAGCTGCCATAGCAGACCAAAACGTTGACAAGAATGGCAAGTACATCTTGAAGGGCATCATCAATACCGTACGTTGGAATGAGCCTGCACCAGATGGTTCTGGCAGAAAGAAACTTGACCCTGAAGTGCTTTCCAATCTCATTAACTATCTCGGAGCCGTTGACTTGAGCAATAAGAATGTCACCGTGGATGTATTAGGTGATGCATACGAGTATCTTATCAAACGTTTCGCTGATGAAAACAAAGGTGGCACGATGGCGGGGCAGTTCTACACTCCACAAGAAGTGGTTGATATTATAGTTAGATATCTAAAACCTCAAGAAAACGAAACCATTTATGACCCTACTTGTGGTTCTGGCGGTTTCTTACTCAATGCGGCAAAATACGTACAATCTAACAACTATTCCAAAAAGAGCGTTCGCTTATATGGTCAGGAATTGGTATGGAATACTTGGGCTATCTGTAATATCAACATGATTCTGCACGGGTTGAATGCATCTATTGAACAAGGTGATACTATCCGTGAACCCAAATTCAAGGATGATGTCAATCCTTTACAAATTCGTACTTTCGATAAGGTAATGGCGAATTTCCCGTTCTCTTTGGAGAATTGGGCACAGAATGGAGAACCCAAGAAAGACAAGAAAGGCAAGTCGGTATTGAAAAAAGACGGTACTCCCCAATTGGAATACAAGAAAGGATTTATTGATTCTTACAATCGGCTCATTTATGGTATTCCACCTTATAGCAATGGAGATTTTGCATTCTTGCAACATATCATAGCCTCCATCAACGAGAAAGGCAAGGCTGGCGTGGTGTGTCCACAAGGCGTGTTGTTCCGTGGTCAACCAGAGAAAACAGAAGAGGAAGACGGGCAGAACCGTAAAGCCGATGTCGAATATCTGATACGTAGAGGATTTTTGCAAGGAATTGGTTTTGCGGAACATATCAATATCATTGATGCCATTGTAGTGTTACCAAGTAATTTATTCTATGGCACTACTATTCCTGGCGCCATCATCTTCTTCGACAGAAACAAACCTGCGGAACGAAAAAATAAGGTGCTGATGGTGTATGCTGCCAAGAAGGGTTGGTATCGTGAAGATGCTAACATGAGCGTTTTGGAACCACAGGATGTACTTCGTATCTCTACGATGTTAGAGAGTTGGGGAGATACTGATAAAGCCAAAGCATGGATAGCCAAGCGAAAAGTACAACTGTTTAACATGATTCAGTCGGATTTCGAATTTACCATATCCGAGATAGAGAAGGATACGGCAGACGACATTTCCGCAAAGACAGAGAAACTGGATAAGGCAAAACAGATAGTCAAAGACAAAGAAGAGAAGGGAAAGCAACCTACAAAGGGCGAATTGAAGGCATTGGAAACCAGCCAGAACGCATTAGATAAATTGCTCGCAGATAAGACGGCAAAGATGAATGCCGCTAAAGAATCGGCCGACAAGCAGCGAAAGGCTATAGATGATGTAGAAATAGAACTATTGCAAATGTTCGCTGATTCAGAATTGCGCAAGCGTTATTTTGCTATTGTCGATATGGACGACATAGAGGAAAACGAATTCAACCTCAACATCCCTCGCTATGTTGATACCTTCGAGCCAGAGGAGCAGATTGACTTGCAAGAAGCTATCCGTGATTTCCAAAAGGCAATCAATACCGAATCGGAGACTATGAAGTCGTTGAACGAGTTGTTGAAGACATTGAGCAAAGCCTAAAAGGAGGGAAGTGATGGCTGATAGATATTCTAAAATTGGGCTAGTATATAATAATTTCGATACTTTCCAACTCAAATCAGTTCTGACAAGAAATGATGCTGGTGATTGGGGAACCGAACCTGATAATAATGCTGTTGGGATTATTAGAAGTACTAATTTTAATAATGATGGCAAACTTGATTTGAAAGATGTAGCTTATCGTACATTATTACCACAGAAATTTGCGGAGAAGAAATTGTATGCCAATGATATCCTAATTGAGAGGAGCGGAGGAAGTGACACACAACCAGTTGGACGTGTGGGATTTATAACGGAAGCCATTGCAAAAGACGATTATGCTTTTGCTAATTTTATCCAGCGTATTTCTTTAGATGATAGTGTTGATGCACTTTATGTATATTATTGTCTTCAGCAGATGTATGAAATGGGTATCACAGCAAGCATGCAATTTCAGACCACAGGAATCAGAAATTTAGATTGGAAGTATTATCTTAAAATACGATTACCTAAGCCAAGTAAAGCAGAGCAAATAGCTATTGCCAATATTCTTTTAAAAGTAGATGAAGCAATCACATCTGTTGAAAACAGTATTGCTGCTGCGGAGAGATTGAAAAAGAGCCTCATGCAAAACCTACTCACAGGCAAGATGAAGCCCGATGGCACATTCCGTACACCCGATGAATTTTACATCGATGAAAAGTTTGGCAAAGTGCCTGTTGGGTGGAAAGAGAAGAAGTTAAAAGACATTGCAAATATTCAAAGGGGAAAATTTGGTCATCGTCCTCGCAACGATGAACGATTTTATAATGGAGATTATCCATTTGTGCAAACAAGTGATGTGGTCGAAAGTGTATTATATTTGAGAAGTGCCTCTCAGTCTCTAAATGAGTTAGGAGCTTCAGTTAGTAAGTGCTTTCCCCAAAACACCATTATTATGACAATTGCTGCAAATATTGGATATGTAGCATTAGCAAGTTATGAGGTGTACTTTCCAGATAGTTTAATTGGAATAAATTCAAATGAAGATTTTATCAAATCCACATATTTGCTTTTCCTATTAATGAGATATAAAAATGTTCTTGATGCTCAAGCAACAGAAAGTGCACAAAAGAATATTAATTATAGTAATTTGAGGTCTTTACCAATACTATTCCCAGCAAATATAGAAGAGCAAATACAAATAACTGAAAGAATAACAAAAATATTTAATGAAATTGAGAGCAAAAAATCTAGAATTATAGTTTTAGAGCGAATCAAAAAATCTTTGATGCAAAATTTGTTGACTGGTAAAGTAAGAATTATATAATATGGTTATAGACTTCAAAGAAATTCTCAAAGTCAATAGTATTAATTTGTCATAAACAGTAAAATTTACATGGAAGTAATTAGAACAATACACCCAGTAGGACAAGGAGGGTTTTACACAGAATCATTTAATGATTATGATGGAAACGATTTTATGGTTGCTTATGATTGTGGAGGTAACGATAAGCAATTTATGGAGAATTACCTTAAAAAATTCATACATGAAGGCCCTAAAGGAACTAAAATGAAAATAGATGCTATTTTTATTTCCCATCTTCATTCAGATCATATCAACGGGTTGAAATATCTTCTTGACAATACATTTGTGAAATATTTGTTTCTTCCTCAATTAACAAATGATATGCTTATAGAAGTGTTATTTAATAACACTCAACATGCTAATAATATAATTGACAATCAAGAGTTAACTAATTTTATATTAAACATCTATGGAGATAATACATTTTACGGAGAAACACGGATCATAAGAGTGCTCCCTGCAACGGATAATGGTAGAATTAATATAGAACGAGACGATAATGTGTTTGATTTAAGCAGTAATTTTAATGATTCATCAATTCAATCAGGCACAATAATCAAATTCGGCAAAAGTATTCATCAATGGCAATTTATACCATACAATCCTCATGTATTAGATAGCGATGGGGATTTTAGTTCATTCTTAAAAAGTGAATTAAGAATAACAACAATTAATCCACGCATGATGCCAGATATAATTAAAAATTACAGTATAGATTATATTCAGAGAATCTATAAAGATTATTTTGGTTCCAATCATAATTCATATTCAATGACTCTTTTTTCAGGAACTAAACATAGATGTCGTGATTGTTTTGAATGTTATAAATACCATAAATATCGTTATTGTAAGAAAGAACATTGTTTGCTTTCAAAACTCTTCCACAAAGATTGTTACCCCTGTTGTCATAATTGCCTTTATACAGGTGATTTTGAAACAAAGTTTATAGACATGATGAGAGGTTTTTATGAACCACTTTGGGATACAATTTCTTCAATACAAGTTCCTCATCATGGCTCAAGGAATAATTTTCATTCTCATTTATATGATTGTGCATGTATAGGATTTGTTTCTGCGGGAACGAAAAACAAATACCATCATCCAAATATAGATACTTTAATTGACATTTCTAGTCAAGGATGTCATCCAATAGTTGTAACAGATAATCTTTCTACCATGTTCGTATCCAAATATAGTTTTTAAAACAAGAACAATTATGTCTACACTACACGAACAAATACCCATTGAGGCAAAGGTAACGGAATGGCTATCGAAGATGGGTTGGACATTGCAGACGGCAGAGGATTTGAAGCCATATAACCGCTTACAGATGAATGCAGTGATTGATCCAATCTTGGTGGAAAAGGTGATGGCTTTGAATGGCATCAAAGAGAAGGCGGCAAAACAGGCTGTTGATATGCTGCTTAATAACTTGCGGAATCCAAGTCCAATAGAGGGAAACGAGAATTTCTTGAATCAGTTGGTGGATGGTGTGACGATGACCATTGACAAAGAAGACAAGACCATTCGCTTTATCAACTTTGAAGATATTTGGCAGAATAGTTTTATCGTTACCAATCAGTATGCAGTTCAACAGGTTCGTGTAGATATTTGCTTATTGGTGAACGGTATTCCTTTGGTACCTATTGAAGCCAAACAATGCGCCAGACGTGGAACCAATTGGCTTGAAGGCGTACGACAATTTCAGACCTATGACCGACGGAGCGATAAACTCTTTATGGCACATTTGTTTGGTGTGGCTTGCAACGGGCGACTATGCAAATACGGAATACCAGGAGCCTCTGCTTCTTTTTTCAATGAATGGAAAGACTCGGTGATAGCCGATAAATTTGTGAATCCAATACTTGAACCAGGGAATGAATTGTGTCGAACGTATAAGGATGAAGAAGACGGACTGATGCACTTCGACGTGAAAAGACTGCCAAATGGAGAGTTGTGGGAACGCATGAAATTTGGTGTTATCGGACTATTGCAGCCAGAGCGAGTATTAGATATCTTACAACACTTCATCGTCTTTGAACGCGATAATGGCAAGATTATCAAGAAGGTGGCTCGCTATCAGCAATTGCGTGCCGCCAATAAGATTGTGGAGCGCGTGATTCTTTCAGACAAGAAGCAAGGCGTTATCTGGCACACACAGGGTTCGGGTAAATCCCTCACCATGCTCTATACCGCTTATAAGCTCCGTAGGGCAGAAGCGTTGAGCGACCCAACTGTATATTTGGTCGTTGACCGTAAGGACTTAAAAGACCAAATTGGCGATACCTTCTTTGATTGTGTCTTTCCAAATGCAAGGTTGGTGATGAGTATTGGCGACTTGAAGTCACTCATCATGAGCAAGCCCGCTGGCGTTTTTATCACAACCATCCAAAAATTTAATGAGTTAGGGGAAATCAGCGACGATAGAGATAATGTTATCGTGCTGATAGACGAGGCACACCGCACGGAATACGGTGGCTATCAAATGGAACTGAGAGCCGTATTGCCAAATGCCAAACGCTTTGCCTTTACTGGTACGCCTATTCCTAAGACCCATCGTGAGTTTGGTATCAAGAATGAAGATGGAAAGATAGAGTTTTATTTAGATAAGTATAGCGTCTTAGATGCTATTAACGATGGCGCTATTCGTCCTATCAAATATACCTTCGGTCCTACTCAATGGTTTCTTGACAAGGAGAACTTAAAGAAAGGTTATGAGGAAATTACAGCTGACTTGGAAGAAGACCAGAAACGACAGGTGGAGCAAAAGGTGCAGCCGTGGAAGACAATCATGAAGAAACATGAGCGTATAGAAGTGTTGGCAAAAGACATTGCAAAAGACTTCAAGGAAAGGCTGGAACCACAGGGCTTCAAGGCACAAGTAGTTACCATCGATAAGGAGGCGTGTGTGCTGTATTACAATGAATTGTTGAAATACTTCGATAAGTCGGAATTGCAAATCATTTTCTCAACAGGACAGTATGATACTGGTGAACGCTATGATATGTTCTCACCCTTCTATCTGACCGATGAAGAAAGGAAACAAAAGATAGACAACTTTAAGAAGCGTATCACCGAAGAGGAACTGGCGAAAGGCAATAACCTGAAAATATTTATTGTCTGCAATATGTTGCTGACGGGTTTTGATGCGCCTATTGAACAAACCATGTATTTAGACAGTCCACTTCGTGACCATAATTTGCTGCAAGCCGTTGCCAGAACCAACCGCCCATACGACTATGGAGAGGGAGAAAGAAAATTATCGAAGGAGTTTGGGCGCATCGTGGACTATGTTGGTATATTCCAGAATTACAAAGAGGCATTGAACTATGATCCTAAGGATATTGGTGAGTTTGAAGATGTCGATAGCTTGTTAAAGACATTCCCTCAAGCACTTAATGCAGCCTTTAAATCATTCGTTGATATAACGCTTGAAGATAGCTATGAGTGTATGATGGCTATTATCCGAAAGTTGAGTGAGATAGACCATGGAGATTTTGAGAACAAATTCCATCGTGTCGTGCAACTGTGGGAAGCTATCAGTCCTAATCCAGGACTTCGTCCGTATCGTACAAAGTATCAATGGTTGGTAACGATTTACGAACTCTATATGGAGGAATTTCGTCGTGCTAACTTTGATGTGGAATTCTATGCAGCACAGACACGTAAATTACTGCAAGAGAGTACGACGTTACTTGACTTTAGGGGACATCTGCCAGAGATAGCCTTGGATGCCGACTATCTGAAGAAACTGCAAGAAACCAAGTTGTCTCCCTCAGATAAGGCAGAAAAAATCATTCGTGATATTGAGACCATGATTCGCTCCAACCAAAATAGTAGTGCATATACATAGAGTTTCAGGAACGGTTAGATGAACTCATTCATCAGAAGAATGCTAATTCAACCGACATAGAAGGAATCCTGATAAAGTTAGGTGAACTCTATACGGAAGTTGACGAGGCATTAGAAATTCCAAAGAAAATGGGATTTGATGACAAGGGAACATTTGAAATTTATCAGACGGTGAAAAACAACATAAGCAATTTTGATGAAAAACTTGTGAAGAGTTTTGCACAAGAACTCGTAAAGAACATAAGCAGAAGATTGTTTATAGGTTGGCAAGACACATCTACCTATAATTATGTGAAGGGAGATATAGAGTTGATGATATATAATGACGATTATAGTTCGTTAGGGTTAGATCATGTGGATGGGTTGTTGGATTTGATGATGCAATCTGTAGTTGATAATTATAGTTTGAACTAACTGATGACCATTCCAGATAATTATTTCATAGAACATCGAAATGTGAAACACGCTCGTCTTCGTGTGCATGAAGATGGTTCGGTGCATTTGTTCGTTCCTAACGATTTTACTGATGAGGAAGTTGTCAAGGTGTTAGAGATGAAAGCACAATGGATAGCTTCAAAACAGAGGTTTTTCCAACAAAAACAGAAGATTCTCTTACGACGCAATGAACTTCTTCTCTTGGGAAATCGATATACCTATTACTATTCTTCTCAATATACTAATAAGGTGCAGATTAATGAAGAAAGTAAGACGATACAAGCTAAACGAAATCTATTGGATATTCCCACGCAAGAAAAGTGGCTCAGACATGTGGCTTGTCGGTATATTCGTCATAGAGTAGGGGAATTGTCCGAGAATTTGCTGCTTCCCTTTAACAAACTCTATATTCGAAACCAAAAAAGTAAATGGGGTAATTGTTCTGTGGATAAGAATATCTCTATCAATTGGAGAATTATCAAGGCTCCAGCATTCGTGATTGACTATGTTATCATTCATGAGTTATGTCATACCCTGATTATGAAACATACCGTTAAGTTTGAGCTTTTATTAGCTTCCTATTTTCCAGACTACAAACAGGCTCAGGCTTGGTTGGAGAAGTACGGAAATAGTTTATAAAGCGATTTTGCTCCACCTTTGCAAGAGTCAGCGTAGCCCTTCATATCCTTCATAAGTGGCAAAGATAGCTACGGGAGGATTGAATTTTGAGGTTGTTATTATAGAAATGAATTGCAACCTCCAATCTCATAACTCAAATAAAATCCCCTTAGCCTTCACTCACAATAATAGATGATGAATTGGCTGAGGACAACGATTCTTCTTCGGCATTTGAAAAGGCCAGTCTGCCTTTCTGGTGAACGATGTGAAGGATGTGAAGGAACAAATAGTAACTTTCTCTATAGGAAATTATTTACCCCCGACCTAAATGTTTTTTCTTTATGCAAAAGTTACTATTCTATCCTTCACATCCTTCACATCTTTCACCATTGGCAAAAACGGTATTCGCAAGTTTGCCATTTATGTCTCGTAAATGGTATACTTAGATAGCGTAAACGATACATTTTGACATCAATAATAATCAATATGTTTATGAGTTCCCATTTTCAGATAGTTAGATTTCGTCGAACTCACGTTATTACATGACAGATAATAGTTTGCCTTGTAAATGCCAAACATGACATCGCAAACCTAAAGGCTTGCATTTTTATATATCCATATCTT
>JAEEGL015664337.1_pt1 | contig 28698 bp, 20 predicted proteins | sample 9134231 | NCBI WGS metagenome assembly JAEEGL01 (sample SAMN16246548, study PRJNA631951) | gut metagenome | biome: gut microbiome; feature: rumen; material: fiber-attached | host: Bos | place: Iran: Karaj | collected 2018-10 | reverse complement strand
TACCACGAACAACATGTGTGATACCCATAAGGTGATCATCAACTACGTTTGCAAAGTTGTAAGTTGGATAGCCGTCAGACTTAATAAGGATCATGTCATCAAGTTCCTTATTCTCAACAGTTACATCTCCGTAAAGCTCATCGTGGAAAGTTGTTGTTCCCTCTGTAGGGTTATTCTGTCTGATAACAAAAGGCTTACCCTCGGCAAGGTTTTTCTCAACTTCCTCTTTTGAAAGGTGGAGGCAGTGCTTGTCATATACACTGATCTGCTTCTTGCCGCCATTTCCGTCATCTATCTCCTGAACAAGAGTTGCAAGTCTCTCCTCATCACAGAAGCAGTAATAAGCCTCGCCCTTGTCTACAAGCTCCTTGGCATACTGCATGTAAATGCCGGATTTCTGTCTTTCACTCTGAACATAAGGTCCAACAGGGCCTCCGATATCAGGACCTTCATCATGTACAAGACCTGTATCCTTAAGTGTCTGATAAATGATCTCAGTAGCACCTTCTACAAAACGCTCCTGGTCTGTATCCTCAATTCTCAGAATATAATCTCCACCCTCATGCTTTGAAATAAGATAAGCATAAAGAGCTGTTCTTAAGTTACCTACATGCATACGTCCTGTTGGACTAGGTGCATATCTTGTACGAATTTTCATGATGTTCTCCTTGTTTTATTATTCTTGTAAGCTTCATGAACGAAGCATAAAAACTTTTTTTGTCACAATGTTCTGTTATAGCACAATAAGAAATCTGTGTCAAAAGAACTCTTAATTTTTGCCAGTTGATCCAAAGCCGCCACGATCTGCGCCTTCAAGGTGTTCTTTTTCATCAAATACAATAGTTGGCTGATTCTCCATAATGCGGAACTGGCAAATGCGGTCGTTAAAAGATATATGAGTATCGCGCATTGCTATTACCGGCATAAACCACTGATCGTTATCTCCGCAGTAGGAATGATCTATGATGCCCATTGAATTAGCCTGTATTATCCCAAAGTTCTTAAAAGTTGAACTGCGTGGTACCACATGAGCCTCATAACCTACTGGAATTTCCATGGCAATCCCAAGAGGAATAAGCTTAAATTCTCCCTGCTTGAGATCAACATCTTCTGCACTTCTAAGGTCGATCCAATCTGATTTTCCATCTATATATTCAAGCTTTTGAAGCTTGTCGTTAAAATATTTGATCTTTATTGTTTTCTCCATGACTCTCCTCTTTTCTTTTTTTCATCTTTATCCAGAAATTAGAATATCATTATTATTGGATAGATACAATATAAACGGGCTGTTACCTTTAATGATAACAGCCCTCAAGTTTCTCATCTGATGCGCAGATTATGTAGTCTAATATCAGTCGATTCCAAGAACTTTGTAATCCTGATCTTCTACTGCCTGGCGAAGCTTATCGTCAGATACATCTGATGTAAGTGTTATGATAGCTGTTCCATTTTCATGATTAACTTCAGCAAGTGTGATTCCTTCTATTGTTTCAAGAGCCTTCTTAACCCTTGCTTCGCAGTGTCCACACATCATTCCCTCGATTCGCATTGTTTTTGTCATTGTTTTTTCCTCCGTTTTTATATCTGAATTTTTATCTGATAGATTTATATTTATATCTTTATTACCATTAACTATTTTATCACTAATTGTAGTTTCACTTAAGATATGATTGGTTACAGGATTCTTTATTTTTTTATCCCTTGTACTATCCTTTAGATTAAAAAGATTAAGTCTAAGGGCGTTTGTAACTACAAAAAAGCTGGACAAGCTCATTGCCGCTGCACCTATCATTGGGCTTAAAGATAAGCCAAATGCATGATAATATGCTCCTGCAGCAAGTGGTATACCAAGCACATTGTAAAAGAATGCCCAGAATAGATTTTCATGGATATTCTTAAGAGTCTGTCTTGATAATCTTATAGCTCCTGCTGCATCAAGAAGCGAATCCTTCATAAGAACTACATCCGCTGCATCTATAGCTACGTCTGTTCCTGCCCCGATTGCTATTCCAATATCAGCAGATGTAAGTGCAGGAGCATCATTAATACCATCACCTACCATGGCAACCATACCATTTTTAGACAGCTCTTTTACCACTTTGGCCTTGCCATCTGGCTTTACACCTGCAACTATCTCATCAACGCCTGCCTTCTGGCCAATTGCCCTTGCAGTCATTTCGTTATCTCCAGTTAGCATTACCACATGGATTCCGAGATTTTTAAGTTCTGAAATTGCCCTGGCTGAATCATCCTTAATGGTATCCGCAACAGCAATCAGACCTAAAAGAGTATTTGCCTTTGAGAAAAACAAAGGCGTTTTTCCTTCTTGAGATAGTTCCTTTGCTCTTAGTTCAATTTCAGGAGATACTATTGCCTTTTCTTTGATAAATTCAAGGTTTCCACCCCTTAATAACGTTCCGTTAAAATATCCTTCAAGACCATTTCCAGGGAAAGCTTTAAAATCTGTAACTTCCTCATCAGAATCAAGAATTATTTCATCTGTATATTTAACAATAGCCTTAGCAAGCGGATGCTCACTCTTTTTCTCTAGGGCAGCAGCTGTCTCCAAAAGCTCATCCTCAGAAAGTCCTCCAATTGAGTAACCGCTTGACGAAAAGTGTTCTGCAGTAAAAACATCAGTCACAACAGGTTCACCCTTTGTGATAGTTCCTGTCTTATCAAGAGCTATTATCTTGGTCTTTCCTGCATTTTCAAGAGCTGAAGCTGTCTTAAACATTATGCCGTTTTTGGCAGCCATTCCATTTCCAACCATGATGGCAACTGGAGTAGCAAGGCCAAGGGCACATGGACAGCTTATTACAAGAACTGCAATCGCTCTTGATAAAGAAAACGGGAAGCTTGCTCCCACAAGTAGCCATATTATAAAGGTCAAAAGAGCTATTCCTATAACCACAGGAACAAAAACACCGCTTACTCTGTCTGCCACCTTGGCTATCGGAGCCTTTGTTGATGCAGCATCACTTACCATCTGGATTATCTGCGATAGAGATGTATCTTTCCCGACTCTGACAGCCCTGCACTTAATAAAGCCATCCTGGTTTATTGTTGCAGATGAAACATTGTCTCCTATAGATTTATCTACAGGAATGCTTTCTCCTGTAAGGGCAGATTCATTAACAGCGCTGTTTCCTTCTACTATGACGCCATCAACTGGGATGAACTCTCCAGGTCTGACAACAAAAATATCTCCTATCTTGATATTCTCAATTGGAACAGTTATCTCTTTTCCAGCATCATCTAAAATTACAGCTTCCTTGGGAGATAACTTAATCAGACTCTTTAAAGCATCTGTTGTCTTTCCCTTACTCCTTGCCTCTAACATCTTTCCAACAGTGATAAGAGTCAGGATCATAGCTGCTGATTCAAAATATAGATTGTCCATATAGCCCATAACTGCATCAGCATCGCCCTTTACCTGAGCATCCGTCATCAAAAACAAAGCCACAAGGCTGTATAAAAATGACGCACCGCTTCCAAGTGCAACCAGGGAATCCATATTAGGCGCTCTATGTATCAGAGAAGAAAAGCCGCTTACAAAAAACTTCTTGTTGATAAACATGATTATTATGGCCAGAAGCATCTGTACAAGCCCCATAGCCACATGATTTCCTTCAAAGAAGCCTGGAAGCGGAAATCCAAACATCATATGCCCCATTGAAAAATACATCAGGACAATCAAAAAGCCAATAGAATAAATAAGTCTTTTCTTTAATACAGGAGTTTCATGATCCTTAAGAGCCTCTTCCTCTGCAGCATATAAATTGCCACTATCAGCACCTGCTTCACTTGATGAAACTTTAGATTCACCATTCATGGAGCTTGCTCCATACCCTGCCTTCTCGACTGCATCTATAATCTGACTACTATTTGCGTTACCCTCAACTAACATCGTGTTAGTAAGAAGATTAACACTACAGCTATCAACTCCCTCCAGGCCACTAACGGCCTTTTCAACCCTAGCCTGACATGCAGCACAGCTCATGCCCGTTACTATATATTTATCCATATAATTTTCCTTTTCCAGTAAAAAGATTTTGTACAATTATTTATTATAATAATATTTTTCCATAAAAAATTCAAATCAGCATAAATATCATGTTATTATGTAATAAAAGTAGTCTATTTACAGTTCTAGTTATCTTCTATCCATGAGAATACGTGTTTCGGGGGAAATAATAATGACTAGCAAAAAGAAAAATCTTATCTATTTTATTCTTCTTGGAATCTTTATTGTCGTTTTTTTATTCATCAGCATTTTGTATCTTATAAAACGAAATAATTCATCCATAATAATCCAGGGTGATCCTAAAAACATTGTTCTTGAGGACTTTGAAGGTAATCTTGATTTCGTTGCCGTTACATTAAGTGCTGAAGGCGGCTTTATAACAAACGAAGACGCTATTTCTTTTTCCTTGGATGATAAGACCTATAGTGCCCAGCCCCATGACCTTGTTATAGAATTTAAAAATGCTGTTTCTGACTATGGGCAGAACATTTCCGGCAGTATTTCAAGCCCTCAGATGCATTTTACGCCCACCGATTCAGAACTAACCTCTGTCTTTGCTGATAAGATCACTATAAAAAAAGGTGATCGCTTGACTGAAGGTTATACTGATGAAGCCAGCTCAAGCCAGAAAACAATTATAAATAATACAGAGATTTATATGTCAGGCTTTTTATCTTCTGATTATTTGCATATATGGAATGAATATCCAATATTTGCAGATTCTAATACTGTTATCAAATTAAAGGGAGAAGTTATTAGCGAAAACGGCGGACAACTTGCTTTGAAAGAAAGCTGCACTTTTACTTTTGATGCTCCAAAATGTTTACAAATGACTCTCTCTGATTCTAATGATGATTTTTATTTAAATGGAACAATAACGAAGGCCTTAGGTTATCTCGAAAATGAAAATGCTGATCTTTATTACACATCTTCTGCTTCCCAGAATAGTTTCTTTTGCGGAAACCAGAATCTGCAAGTAGCAGGGAAAAAATTAAAGTCCACGTATATTTATGGTGCTGATACTGCAGACCTTATAATAAACGGAAAACCTTCCGTAGCAAGGCTCGAAGGCATTGATGTCACAGAAGGTTTTCTACAATATCTGATATCTAATTTTGATTCATTCTTTATGGCATTTTTTGGTGCGCTTTTAGCACTTGTAATTGACAAGACCTTAAAAGATTAAAAACCAAGCTGCTTTAAATTACTTACAAGCTGAACATAAAACTCCCTGACATCAAATCCAGGTATGTTTTCTCTGTTTAGGTCGATCATGTCGCCGTGGGATATACCTCTATTACAAGGCGGATTCAGGAAAGTAAAATTCGATCCCCAGCTAAAAGACTTCTCCCCAACAAGGCCATCATTTCTGCCATCAAAATACTTAACAAGATGGTAGGAAAAATTAAGAGGAAATCTTCCGCCAGAAGCCTTTCCCATATAGCTTCCAACGCTCTGATAATAAACCTTTGGAGAATCTGGTGTCCTTTTATTAAACTCAGAGCAGGCATAATGAGTAAGATCAGTTACAGCTTCAATGAAATTAGGGTTAGGATCTCCAATCTTTCTTAAGGCTGCATTGTAGGAATTAGCCACTTTATCTTTAAAGCCCTGTCCTATCTTATCTAAAAGAAAATCTGCAAATTCGCAACCTCTGTGAGGTGTATTGATTGTTGTGAGGCTTGCGACATACTCATCAGCTCCATACCTTGCAATTGCTGCTCTTGTATCAAGTCCTCCCTTGGAATGTGCAATTACATTAACCTTTTCGCAGCCGGTTTCTTGTACGATCTGCTTAATTCTAAGAGCAAGTTCTCTTCCGCACTCTTCTACAGATGCAGCAGACTGCTGATTTCCAAAATATATTGTTGCACCATTTTGCTGAAGCTCAGGAGCAATTCTTCCCCAATAATTTAAAAAAGCAGGCTTAAAATCTCTAAAGAAAACCCCATGAACCATTAGAATTGGATATTTTGTCTGACATATCCTATATGGTGCCCTCTGCTCATTTGTTATGATCTTACTGTTTTCAAACCTCGCTTCTTCTTTGGCAGTTTTAATGATCTTTGGCAAGATGTACAGATCAAAAGGCCATATCCATCCCCAGAAATATACAACTGTCTTGGTAACTATTCCTACCTGAGTCGAATTTCTTATAATGCCAACAACTGAAACAATGTAAAGAATAAAGTTCAAAACACATGCAAGTAAGGATATTAAAAACCACGGAAGAAACTGCCCTTTGAAATCTGGAATAACCTTGTAAGCAAAGTAAATACCACTGGTAATTGGAATAGCGTGTGATAACATCAGATAGGCAAAAAGAAGCCTTGCTGAACTTTGTAGATCTTTTAATTTCTTAGTTCTCATTTATTGTTTCCCTCAACTTTTTTCATTATTTTAGCTCTACTCAAATAGACATTATTATAAATACATTTAGGCTAAATGTATATCATGATCGTTCTAAATATTCTAACAATCGGATTTTGCAAATTGTTTCAAAAATAAAAAAAAGAAGCTGGCTTAGCAGCTTCTTTTACAAAAAATATGATAGGTTTTAAGCCCTATTTTGCTTTTCAACAAGGTGATCTCCGCAATACTTTAAGCGAAGCTTTGGTTTATCTATCTTGCCTGTAGGATTACGAAGAACAGTATCAAAAATTATCTTTCTTGGTCTCTTGTAACGGGGAAGATCAACGCAATAAGCTTCAACTTCATCTTCCGAGAGAGTCATTCCCTCTTTTACCTGAATAATAGCAGCAGCGATTTCGCCAAGCCTTTGATCAGAAAGACCAATAACTGCGACGTCATGTATTTTATCATTCTTCATAAGGAAATTCTCAATCTGCACAGGATAAAGGTTCTCACCGCCTGATATGATGACGTCCTTTTTACGGTCAACAAGGAAGATAAAGCCATCTTCGTCCTGACGAGCCATATCACCTGTAAAGAGCCATCCATCCTTGAGTATCTCTGCTGTAGCCTCAGGATTTTTGTAATAGCAGACCATAACTCCAGGCCCCTTAACACAAAGCTCTCCAATTTCTCCCTTTTCTACAGGCTTTCCTTCTTCATCAACAATCTTTGTCTTCCAGCCATAGCCGGGAACTCCGATTGCTCCAACCTTATCTACATGATCCATGCCAAGATGAACACAGCCAGGTCCAGTTGATTCAGAAAGACCATAATTGGTGTCATATTTGTGATGAGGAAAATACTCAAGCCAGTGCCTTACAAGTGATGGTGGGATTGGTTGAGCACCAATATGCATAAGTCGCCACTGGGAAAGCTTATAATCCTCAAGCTTAAGTTTCCCGCTGTCAAGAGCTGCCAGTATATCCTGAGCCCAAGGCACAAGAAGCCAAACAATAGTGCAATGCTCCTCAGAAACTGCCCTGAATATTGATTCTGGGGAATTTCCTTTTAAAAGAACTGCTCTGCTACCTGTAAATAGTGATCCAAACCAGTGCATCTTGGCCCCTGTATGATAAAGAGGCGGAATGCATAAAAAGCAGTCTTCATGTTTTGTTTCGTGATGCATAGCCTCCATTTTGGCTGACTGCATAAGAGCTGTATGAATATGCAAAATAGCCTTTGGAAATCCTGTAGTACCAGATGAAAAATAAATAGCTGCATCATCACTATCTTCAAGTAAAACCTTAGGTGCTACAGAAGAAGCATTGGAAACCTGCCTAAAATAATCCTCTGCATATGATGGGCACTGATCTCCAACATAGTAAAGAAGCATTTCCTTTTTAAGCTTTTGAGCAATATCCTCAATTCTTCCTATAAATTCAGGACCATAGAATAAGACATCAGAATCAGATGCCTTAAGGCAATAATCAATTTCCTCAGAATCAAATCTAAAATTTAAAGGTACAGCCACAGCCCCGGATTTCAGGATTCCAAAATATATAGGAAGCCACTCAAGGCAGTTCATCAAAAGAATAGCGCATTTCTGCCCCTTCTTTATTCCTCTTTCCATAAGCATATTTGCGACACGATTTGCCTTCTCATCAAACACAGACCAGGTAATCTGTCTTCTGTAATAAGCTGTGGAGGTTGGCTGTATCAGCTCGTACTCTCTCCAGGTAACTCTCTGCTCCTCTCTGATTTCAGGATTTATCTCAACCAGAGCAACCTCATCCCCATAAAGTTTACTATTTCGTTCAAGTAAATCTGTAATTGGCATAAATGTAATCCCCTTCTTGCGTGCTTTAAAGCACTAAAGTAAATTATAAACTATAAATCTCCCTATATCAAGATTTAGCTTGATTTTGTATCTATTTTTTATTATTCTGTTATATAGGTTCACTTTACCACTTTAAATCATAAGCATGTGAAAGTTGACCTAAAAAAGTATCGGTAGGAGGTATTTTTAATGAGTTCTAGCACTAATAAACAGCTACTACTGGGCAATAAGGCTGTTGCCCGTGGATTATATGAAGCTGGCGTCTGTTTTATTTCAAGTTATCCTGGTACTCCTAGTACAGAAGTAACTGAAGAAGCTGCCAAGTACGATGCGATCTACTGCGAATGGGCTCCCAATGAGAAAGTTGCCATGGAGGCTGCGTTTGGAGCATCCCTTGCGGGCAAAAGAGCTTTCTGCGCCCAAAAACATGTTGGGCTTAATGTGGCAGCAGATCCCCTCTATACTATGTCCTACACTGGAGTTAACGCAGGACTTGTAATTGATGTTTCTGATGATGCAGGCATGCATTCTTCTCAGAATGAACAGGATTCAAGGCACCATGCAATTGCAGCCAAGGTACCTATGATTGAGCCCTCTGATTCAGAAGAAGCCTTGGAATTTACAAAACTTGCTTTTGAAATGTCAGAAAAGTTTGATACTCCTGTCCTTCTTAAAATGTGCACTAGAGTTGCACACTCTCAGTCCCTTGTATCTGTTGGGGATAGATTTGTTCCAGATAAGCCCTATGAAAAAAATATAGCCAAATACGTTATGATGCCTGGAAATGCTAAAAAGCGTCATCCCATCGTAGAACAGCGTACAAAAGACCTTATAGCATATGCAGAAAACTGTCCTCTAAACCGAGCTGAAGAGGTAAAAGGCTCTGAAATTGGAATTATCACATGTTCAACTTCATATCAGTATGTAAAAGAGGTATTTGGAGATACTGTATCTGTACTTAAACTTGGTATGACAAATCCACTTCCAGAAAAGCTTATAAAAGATTTTGCTTCAAAAGTAGATAAACTCTACGTTGTAGAAGAACTTGATCCAATCATAGAAAATCATGTAAAGGCCTTGGGACTTTCTGTATCTGGAAAAGATACACTTCCAATAGTTGACGAGTTTTCACAAAATCTTATAGCAAAGGCTTTTGGCAGAGACGTAGACAGTTCTTTTGCCACAGACTTTGAAATTCCAAACAGGCCTCCTGTAATGTGCGCAGGCTGCCCTCACAGAGGCTTGTTCTACACTCTTAAGAAAAATAACTGTACAGTTTTAGGTGATATTGGATGCTACACTCTTGGCGCTGTTCCTCCTCTTGGAGCAATTGAAATGACCCTTTGCATGGGTGCATCAATCGGCGCTCTTCACGGTTTTAATAAGGTAAGAGGAGCAGAAAGTGAACACAAGACCGTTGCTGTAATCGGAGATTCTACCTTTATGCACTCTGGTATGACAGGCCTTGCAAATGTTGCTTACAACCAGTCAAATTCAACAATAGTTATCGTTGATAACTCTATAACTGGAATGACTGGTCATCAGCAGAATCCTACAACTGGCTACAACATAAAAGGCGATCCTGCTGGAAAGATTGATCTTGAAGCTCTCTGCAGAGCAATGGGATTTGAAAGAGTTCGCGTAGTTGACCCCTATAACCTTGAAGAATGTGACAAGGTTTTAAAAGAAGAGCTCTCAGCTGATGCTCCTTCTGTCATTATTTCAAGAAGGCCATGCGCACTTCTAAAATACGTCAAACATAATCCTCCGCTTTCTGTTAACACAGAAAAATGTGTTGGATGTAAGTCCTGCATGAGAATCGGTTGCCCAGCTATATCAATGAAGAACGGTAAGGCTCACATCGACACAACTCTTTGCGTAGGCTGCAATGTCTGCAGTCAGCTCTGCCCTGTTTCAGCCCTTGCCTAGAGCAAATGGAACTAGGGGACAAAAGTTTAGGGTTCACTTTTAGGTCGAAAATGGAGGAAAAATAAATGGAGACAAAAAATATAATGATCGTAGGTGTCGGAGGTCAGGGGTCACTTCTTGCTAGTAAACTCCTTGGGCACCTTCTCTTATCTCAGGGATATGATGTAAAAGTTTCTGAAGTTCACGGCATGAGCCAGAGAGGTGGAAGCGTTGTCACTTACGTAAGATATGGCGATAAAGTCTACTCTCCTGTCATAGACAAGGGCCAGGCTGATTTCATTGTTTCTTTTGAAGCATTAGAAGCTGCAAGGTGGCTTCCGTACCTTAAAAAGGACGGACAGATTGTGACAAATACTCAGCAGATAGATCCAATGCCAGTTATTACAGGTGCATGCGAGTATCCAGAAAACATAATAGAAAAATTAAAGGCTACGGGAGCAAAAGTTGATGCCCTTGACTGCTTATCTCTTGCTACCAAGGCTGGCTCATCAAAGGCTGTAAATATTGTGCTTCTTGGAAGACTCTCTCACTATTTTGATCTGCCAGAAGATGCCTGGATAAAGAGTCTTGAAGTCAATGTTCCGGAAAAGTTTCTTGAAATGAACAAGAAAGCCTTTGAACTTGGCAAAAATCATTCTTAACTGTTGGGGGATAAAAAAATGGAACAATATTTTCAAAAAGAAATTGAGACAGCTCCTTCAAAAGAGCTAAAAAAATTGCAGAGTGAAAAACTAGTAAAGCAGGTAAAAAGAGTTTACGAAAACGTCCCCTATTACCGCAAAAAGATGGAAGAAAAAGGCGTTACTCCCGATGATATCAAGTCAGTTGATGACCTGTATAAACTTCCATTTTTATCTAAAAAAGATTTAAGAGATGCTTATCCTACTGGTCTTCTTGGTGTTCCTCAGTCTGAATGCGTAAGAATCCACTCAACATCAGGAACAACTGGAAAACGTGTTGTAGCTTTCTACACCCAGCATGATGTTGATCTGTGGGAGGACTGCTGCGCAAGAGCTATTGTGGCAGCAGGTGGAACAAAAGATGATGTGTGCCAGGTTGCATACGGTTTTGGACTTTTTACAGGCGGCGCCGGACTTAACGGAGGCTCTCACAAGGTAGGATGCCTTACAGTTCCCATAAGCTCAGGAAACACAGACAGGCAGATAATGTTCATACAGGATTTAAAAGCCACTATCCTCTGCTGTACTCCAAGCTACGCAGCATATCTTTCTGAGAGATTTAAGGAAGAAGGCTACGGCCCTGAGGATATTCCTCTTAAGGCCGGTATCTTTGGAGCGGAAGCCTGGAGCGAAGAAATGCGTCAGGACATCGAGAAAAATCTTGGCATTAAGGCATATGATATTTATGGCCTGACGGAGCTATCAGGACCTGGAGTTGCCTTTGAATGTTCTGCTCAGGATGGAATGCATATCAACGAAGACCACTTTATAGCTGAAATCATTGACCCAGACACAGAAGAAGTTCTTCCAGAGGGAAGTCAGGGCGAGCTTGTTTTTACAGCAGTGGACAAGGAAGCCTTCCCTATGATCAGGTACAGAACAAGGGATATCTGTAAGCTCACAAGAGGCAAATGTTCCTGCGGCAGAACCTTTATAAAGATGGCAAAGCCAATGGGAAGAAGCGATGATATGCTTATTGTACGCGGTGTAAACGTATTCCCAAGCCAGATAGAGACAGTTCTTTTAAACAACGGTTATGCTGCTAACTATCAGATTATAGTAGACAGAGAAAACAACACTGACTCCCTTGATGTAAATGTTGAAATGACACCAGAAATGTTCACTGATAATGTTGGTGAAATTGAGGAAAGACAAAAGAAACTTGTAGCAGACATGCACGCTATGCTCGGAATCAAGGTTAAGATTTCTCTTGTTGCTCCAAAGACTATAGAACGAAGTGAAGGTAAGGCTGTAAGAGTTATTGATAAGCGTAAAATATGATATCATAGTGATATAGAACTTCGAAAATGACGTTAGTTCAAGGTATGTTTCGTATATCAAAAAATGATAACGTAGTTTAAAGAAATCATTCGGAGGATTTTATGAGTATTAAACAAATATCAGTTTTTCTTGAAAACAGGCCAGGCACCTTAAAAAAGCTAACAAGTGTACTTGCCAAGAACAATATAGATATGCGTGCCACTTCTCTTGCAGAGACTAAGGACTTTGGTATTGCAAGGATCATTGTGGACGACGCCTACGAAGCAGTAAATACATTAAAAGAGAATGATTTTGTAGCAAGTCTTACTTCTGTCCTTGGTGTGGAAATCCCTGACGAAGCAGGCGGACTAGATAAGCTTCTTGATTACTTTGCTGAGGCTGATGTAAATATAGAGTATATGTACGCCTTCCCAAGCCGCAGTGCCGCTTCTTTGGCATACATGATCTTTAGAGTTGCAGATACCAAGGCAGCAGAGGCCAAACTTGCAAATACAGGTCTTAAGCTCCTTTCCCAGGAAGATATCGCAAACATTTAATGATATCTATTGTATAAAAATAAATGCAGTCTTTCTAAATGCTGAAACGATCCTTATAAGGGCTGAATAAATAAGTCCAAGCGCATAAACCAGGATCACCGTTCTTTGGTGTTTTATAAACACAATACAAAAAACAGCCAGAAGTATATTTATAATTCCATGAGAAAATTTAAGCTTCCAGGATTTAGAGCCATAGCGCCTTGTTTCCATAACCCTCAAGATTTCAACAAGACCAGCAAATGCATTTATGATAACAAGATAGATCATCACGTACGTTTTGGGTATATCAATAAGTGAGCCGGTAAAAAAGCCGATGTCCAAAAGAAAGACTCCCTTATATAGGGAGAACCTTCCACCCACCATGTGTCTTCCCATGGTAAAAAAGTAAAAAAGCTCTTTTAGCCCTCTAAAAGCGAGACTAAAAGACAAAATAAAGAGCATGAGCAGGTAGCCATCTTGAGGATCAATTATCATATAGATGGCTACTGCTATTGATATAATTCCAAGTACTACATTATTTATCTTTTGGATATTTGTCATATAAAAGCTCCTGTCATTGCCTGATCTTGCTATTTAGCCACTCTCTAATTTTGTCATCATCATCTTCTTTTTCCTGGTACTTGATCTCTTTTGTAAATCCCGCAAGAATATTACCGGACTTAAAAATTTCATTGGTGACCATAGCTTTCTGTGCTATGGCTGCAGCAAAAAACCTGGCTAAAAAGGTTTTATTTTTGTATCTTCTGTCAGCCTTTATATATTCATATTGATACCTTTCTATATCAAAATCTGGAATACTCTCCCCTGAAAGTTCCTCTCCAAAGGTTTTCCAGTCTTCGCAGGCATTTAACTGCCTTTTTTTCAGGATTTTCACAATTTTTTCCCGATAAGGCTCTATTGCTTCATAGTCATAACGCTCTATGTCAAAAGAAAAAAATCTTCCATTTAGATATTTAAGAGCATAGATCATCTGGGCAAAAGCCTTCAAATAATCAGATGGATTATCCTTATAAATAAGGCTATAGTCTCCCCAGGCAGGAACATACCTGTATCTGGCAAAAGAATAGTCTGGGAAATGCCCTGCTCTTCCATGGCCAAGGTTCATAATAGAATTTTCATTACTTTGAAAAAGACTGTTTGTATATGCTCCTTTTTCTACGTCATCAGGAGAAGTCGGGTTATGTTTAAATCGTATCTTCCGCTCTCCATCTTCATAGTTCTCATAAAAATCACCAGTAATATTATTGATACAAAGTGATGGTGTCCCCGCAAAATACATATGAGCCCAAGTATCCGCAAGAACATGCATAGCTATGCCAATTGCCTGAAGTGACTTACCCTTGGCAAGCTCAACTGTCTCTTTTACCAGCTCACCGTTAGGGCCACATATTAGGCGATACTTATTTAAATACCTTTTTGTCGCCCACTTCTTTTTGGCATAAAGGTCTCTTGGAAGGAAATGAAAAGAAGCCCATATCCTCGTTATGTCCTGAAGAGCAAGGATATCTGTCCTTGAATCCATCATTTCAAGCTGAAGCTGGGTCGTAGCTGCAATCAGAGGAGCCTTTAGTTTTAGTAAAAGAGTCTTAGAGCACAGATCAACAAACTGGGCGCTATAACAGATATCAAGGCTCTCATCATGGCTAAAGCCCGCAAGAAAAGCAGCACAATATGTAGCATAATAGTGGAAGTCTTCCTGCATAAGTTACCCCTCTACTAGTCTTTGGGACTTTTTTATCTTAAAAAGGGTTATCAGAAGATCTGATAAAATAAAGCAAAGCGTAGCATCCAGAATAAATGAGGCTATTACAGTATCATCTATATTATCTGTGTAAAAATTCTGAAATGCACTCCATACAGACATAACAAGAAGTATTACTGTAGCTACAATAAAACGTTTCTTTATCTTTCGTCCGCTCCTGAACCTGAAAGCGCCAATTCCCACATAAAAATGGAATAAAAAAAATACTACGTAAATTAGCAAAGTGATAATTATCAAAGCATACTTTAAGCTCTCATATTCTTCCTTACTGACTTCAAAAAATTCATACACATTTTCATAGCCAAAAAACATGAGCATAAGCATCTTTAAAATCTGCCAGAATATGTACGCTATGATAAAGCCACCACTAAGCCTTATATTTGTATAGTATTTTCTCAAATTAGCCTGAAGGTCAATTTCCATAAATACTCCTGTTTTACATGCTTTCATCACCATCATTTTCATTCTTGCCAGAATTATTTATGTCGTTATTTTCTTTATCTTCATTCTTTTTAACGTTATTTTCATCCTTACTATCATCATAAAATAGCTGTTCTTTACTTTCAATCTTTTCAGTTACTTTATTGGCAATAACATTTATCGCATTAGTAATTTTATTTTTCTTGCGGGATAATATGACAATAACAATTATTATTACGATTATCACAGCAAGAATAATACCAATTATTATTCCAATAAACATATAAATTCTTTTCTTGGTAGATTCAAATCTTACTCCAAGGGTAAAATCATTGCCTTCAACTTCATAAAGTCTATATTTTCCTTTTTCGCCAATACTAGATAGATCAACGTTATTTCCATTATCATCTACAAGATAGAGGCTGTACTCAGGAAACAATACGTGGGGTCCAAGTTCTGGCTTAAATCTAATGCGGTGGAATTTATTACCATCATCTGGAAACTTAATACTTAGTGTCTCGTAATCACTAAACTGAGAAAGGTTTTCTATCCTTTCAGATATAGTGTCTACTGTATAGTTTGCTTTTCTATCAACTTCGAGCTTATCATCTGCTTTAAAGCTACCATCAACAAGGATTTCACCCTGATAAAGATCATCCTGTCCCGATGTAAATACTTCCCCTATAGTAGTTTTATACTTAACGTATCTGGCTGTAACAATCTCATCATTTGTAATCCTGTCTATATTTTCTATATCCCAGTCAACGTAGTATCCTTCCCTTTCGTCAATTCGAGGATACTCAGAATATTCAAGGCTCTCGCCATACTTTTTATTGGCTTTTTTTATGATCTTTTTTCCCTTATCTAGTTCGTCATCCTCTAAAACAAAACTAATTGTAAGGCTCTTAAAATCATAAGGTACAGACCCTGCATCATATTCAACAGGATAAGCCTTGGACGCAAAGCTTGATATATCAACGCCAGCAAGTTCATCACTTATAAAAGTATTGTTTCTTACAACCCCCTCATCAGATACATGCCCTGCAATAGCGCCAAAATAGCTTGTTGCATTACATATCATTACAAGTGACATACAGTTAGAAATATGCATGCCGTCTCCGCAGATACCGCCTATGTATGATATTCCATCAAGAATCCCACTAGAGGTAGACTCTGTAACATAGGATAAAGATCTGCCGCAGACACCGCCTACATACTCACCAGAGCTGGATTTTGGATTTCCCATGTTTGCGCATCCTATGACAGTTCCCATCTCCTGAAGGCCACAGATTCCGCCTACATAGTTCTTTTCAGAGGTTATACTGTTATAGTTCTCGCTATTTCTAATAACACATTTTGTGATGTAGGAGGTATTTAGCTTGCTATCCTTTATTCCTGTAATATCACTTTCCTTGTCATAGTCATATTCAATAGCCATTGTTCCGGCAATTCCGGCAGTATCAATATCTCCCTCAACCTGTCCATAGTTTACGCACATATCGATAGTGGCATCGGTACACTCTCTTGCTTCGTCAAAAGAGACATCTTCAAAGCTTTGTGTATAGTCCATCTCAAGGACGCCATCTACCGCATCAGCGAAAAGGTTCATGATCACATTAAACTGATCTGACATTTCCTGAAGGTCATCTACTATTACACCTGTAGCATTATTCATCTCACTATTAAGGAGCCCAAAATTATCATTCATTCCCTGCATGTTGCTTACAAAGGATGTAGTGCGGGCCTTGTATTCATCGCTTAACTGAGGAAAAGAGATATTATCCCTTCCGGCAATGTTCTTTAAAATATCCTTGGTTCCGCTTCCTGCAGTCTTAAGCTCATCCATTGCCTTTTCAAAAGAACTCATGGCAACTGCCGCATCTTCACCTGCATTGTCGAAGGCAACAAGTATGTCCTGTCTGTGATTTGTTATAACAGTTGTTACAACAGCTCTAGCTGCGGCCATATCAGTATCATAATAGGCATCATAATCGCTTCCGTTTAGGTAGAAACCAGTATGATTCTCTTTACCAGAAGTTGGATTTTGCCAGTAATACTTTGCATATTTGGAAGCTGATTTTTCAGCCGCATTTCTGGCTTCCTCATGAAGAGTTGTATCAGCAGAATTTGGAAAAGAAGTTCCATCTGCGTATTTATAGTTTCCGTCCTGGGCAAATTTCTGCTTATTTAAAATATAGTTAAAAACCGCCTGGTCCGCGTTAGTTCCATAATTTGGATCCGGTCCTGATCCATCGTGGACACCTGAATAATCTGCATCTGCATAAGAAATATCCCAATCAGAATAATCAGTCTCAGCACTACCATCTGATTTAATAAAGTTAACATCATTATTTATTCTTCCACTTACACCAGTCTGTCCTCCTGCCCCATTATAAACATAATAGTTATAAAAAGGCTTGTAGGCTCTATCATACAGCTCTCCGTACTGAACATCTCCAGTTTCAAGTAAAGAAGATGCTTCCTCATACTGCTGTTTCTCATCTCCTGTCAGATACTTGTCAACATCAAGATTATCAGCTGCCTCCTTTAGCTCTTTTGCCGTATCTCTTCCATAGCCTGCTGCGCTTTCGGTATGATCCAATACGCCTCCTTGCTTGGTGGTTTCATCAAGAACATATTCAACTCTTGAAAAGGCTTCAGAAGTCGCGCCGGAAATTCCATTGGCATAATCTATTGTTCCATTAGCAATATACTTAACATCATTTAAAGCACCCGAAGTAAAATTCTGGATAACAGATAATCTTCCAGAAATTACATTGGACTGATTCTTGGTTTCGTTAAGAGTCTTGGTAACAATGTCATGAAGCTTACCTATAGCTTCTGATAGCTGATAGGCTACGTCTGTGCTAAGATCAACTGTAATATAGGGCTCAGCCTGACCTACAATGCCTCCCACATCCTTTCTTCCAAGGATCAAGCCGCTATTTGTACATTTATAAACAAAGCCAGACTGCCTTCCTGCAATTCCGCCTATATTATAACCAACGTGCTCATACCCGACATCACCAGTATTTACGCACCTTGAGATAATACCTATAGAAAGACCTGAAATACCGCCTGCATCAGATACTGTAACATCAGAATTTGCTTCCGTGCTTGTTCCATCAATATTTTTAACAAGGGAAATAACCTTATTAAGAGTACTCATAGCATCTATAGTAATTTTTGTATCTGTATTTGTAGTATTAACAGAAGCGTTATTTACGCAGTCAGTAATATTGCCTATGTTTTCGCCGCAGATACCTCCTGTAAAATGAACCCCGTGAATATATCCAGTACAGGAGCAGTCATCTATAACGCCAGAGAGCTGGTTAATACCGGCAATTCCGCCAACGTAGTCATTGCCAGATATTACACCTGTATAACTGCACTTACTGATAACTCCGCTATTTTCTGCACAAATTCCTCCCACCATAACCTGCTCACCTGATGGGATTATTGTGCCCTTTACATTTAAATTAATTACTACTCCACTTTTTTGAATGTTAGAAAAAAGTCCGCAGTTAGAAATTCCTGTTCCAATATTAAGTCCGCTTATGGTGTGTCCGCCACCATCAAAGAATCCGCCAAATTGAGGAATTCTTGTAAATTCTGTGCCGATAAGGGAAATATCGCTATTTAAAGATACCTTCTTATTGGCTGACCAGGTGTCAAGCCTGCAGTTTTCTGCAAATTTCAAAAAATCTTCAGTAGAGCTTATAGTAATTTCTTCAATTTCAAGAGGAATCTGCGCAGTAACTTCATCTTTGATGTCCTCATCAACGTCTATCTCATTTTCCCTGACTCCTTCCTGGGTTCCAGTACCAACTTCTCCGCTTTCAGAAAGGCCCACACGATTCTTATCCCTAAAGTCGTCAGCAGAAGGAAGTAGGCTTTCACTTTCAGAATTCTCAGCATATACCAGCATAGCGGGATGAACAAAAAGCATGAAGGCAAATAATAATACAAATAATCTCTTTTTCATATCAGCCCTCCTTTGTTGTCGCATCATTTGAAAGCTCAATGCTCTCATCAAGCTCTTTTACATCATTATTATCGATAAAAGCATTTATCTTGCCCTTAACGATACCATGGAAGGTTCCATATAAATTGCCGTCTACGTGACCCCTGATAAGACCATCAATTCTCATAGACCCTGATCTTGCTTCCGCCTGCATAGGCATGTTCATAACAAAGGCTGTAAGCTCGATTATCTTATCTCCCACCAGAAGTATCTGTGGCAACACAAACATTGTGATCAAAATAGATATGATTGTTCCGCGGCCAAGACATTTTCCAATACCATAGATAGCACAGTCAGACGTCATCTTACCAATTAAGGTTCCAGCTACAGCCAGCATAGTTCCTGAAGTTATGATAGTTGGAAATGACAGATTCATGGTATTTATGATAGCCTCTTTTTTGCCCATGCCTGCTCTTAGCTCTGTATAGCGCCCTGCAATAACAATTGCATAGTCGATGTTAGCGCCCATCTGAATAGAACTTACAATCAGATATCCCAGGAAAAAGAGATTGTCGTGCTCAATTGCAGGGATTGAGAAGTTGATCCAGATGCACCCCTGAATAACGGCAATAAGAAGAACCGGCATTCCAGCAGATTTGAAGGTAAAAAGAAGTACCACCAAAACCGCCAGTATTGAAATAATGCCAGTCACCTTATTATCTCTGCCAAAACACTTTTTAAGATCATACTGACTGACAGATTCACCTACAACATATATTTTTCCCTCATCGTAGTATTTTTCTGCCATAGTATGCATTTTTTCAAGAAACGCAAAAGTCTCATCAGATTCCTGCGGAAGACTAAGGAATACCAGAATTCTTGAATACTCCTCTCCCTGCAGCTGCTTTTTTGCAAAGTTCATCATTGTGTTAGCGTTTTCAAGCTTATCCATAAGTTCGTCAGATAAAGTAACATATCCTTCATCAACTTCTTTATATACGAACATGAACATATCTATAAGAGGAACCTTGTAGCCTGCAAGACCATTTACAACCTTGGCGTAATCTTCATCATTGACGGCATAAGCTGTATAAACAAGCTCTGCTATCTCATAATCAATATTAAGTAGTTCCGAAAACTGCCTGGGAGTAAGCTTATCTGTAAGCGTATAGCCATTTAGAGCCTCTGTATTAGCAAGACCTGTAACTTTAGTTACACAATCCTGAGCAAGAAGATCTTCGATAAGCTTTTTTTCCTTGTCATAATCACCACTTGGGAAAACAAGAGCAACCATATTGTCAGAATTAAAGTTCTCATCCTGCATATTTTGGGCCTTTTGAACCTCATTTATAAGGGGTGGTGTAATCTGTGAATAGCCATAAACATAAGGAGTTCCCGCTGAAATTCTGCTTGCAACAATGATTGTCACAATAAAAGCGGGAGCAATAATGTACCTTGTGGCATAAGCGAATTTCCCTACAAAGGGAATCTTAGGAATAAAGTTTTTATGCTGAGTCTTTTCCATGAGTCCGGCAAAGATCATGATGATACCAGGCATCAAAAGAAATACAGACAAAAGGCTAAGTAAAATAGCCTTTATTAGAACGATGCCCATGTCTCTGCCAATTCCAAACTGCATAAATAGCATAGCAACAAGACCGCCGATTGTTGTTAGAGAACTTCCGCAGATTTCAGGAATTGACTTTGAAAGGGCCAGGATGCAGGCCTCTCTATAGGGAAGGCTCTCATGTTCCTCTTTATATCTGTTTAGGAATATGACAGCATAGTCCACCGAAAGTGCCAGCTGAAGAACGATAGTTACTGAATCTGAGACAAAAGAAATGGTTCCTAGAAGGAAATTTGTTCCCATCTGTACAAGAGCTGCACTTCCAAAGGTAAGAAGTAAAACCGGAACTTCTGCATAGGCCTGGGACGTCAAAAGCAAAACTACAACTACAACAATAACGACAATAATAGAAATAACACTCATCTCTTTGTCTATAAGCTCAGATTGAGTGTCACCAAGGGTTGTTGATAGGTAATAGTCATATCTATCAAAATATTTTTTTACCTGCTCTAAAAGATCAAGGCATATCTCCTCTTTCTCATCGTAGTCAAAGGTAATATTAAAAAGAGCACAGCCATCGTTGTAGTGATCTTCAGAATCATCTACTTCACAGGAAAAGACGCCATCAATATTTTCAATGTCGTCTTTGATAAGAAGCGCCTGGTCAATATCAATATTTGCTACCATGACTTTAACTGAACCATAGGTCGTAAACTCTTTTTCCATAAGTTTAAGACCCTGCCAGGTTTCAGAAGATTCCGGCAGATACTCAGCCAATTGGTTTTCAACACTGACCCAGTTTCTGGAAATTGCAGAGAATATACACAAAATTGCATATATCAGAAAGAAAAGATTTCTTTTATCTACGATAAAAGCGCAGATCTTGAGCATCAGAGAGTTTTCACCGTTAAATTCGTTATTATCCATGCCGTGCCCCCTCAAAAATAATAACTACATTCAACATTTATTTTATCACATATTCGTACCGGCCACAAAAGCCGGAATGGAAATCATAATATAAACTCCATATTAGTTTCCTTAACTCTCATTCCCAGTTTATTGTAGAATCTCTGGGCACATTCATTGCCCTCCCAGACATTAAGCGTAATATCATAACAGCCAAGATTTTTGGCATACTTTTTTACAAAATCAAATAATGCAGTTCCAACCTGCCTTCCTCTGTAAGCCTTATCTACACAAAGATCATCAATATAAATAGTCTTAAACTGGACCATATATTCTTTCTTTGGCTGCTCCATTAAAACACAAAAGCAATAGCCCATCACATCATCTTTTTCATCTGTTGCAACGAAAATCGGCCTATTGTCATCAGATATTATTTCAAGAAGTTCTTTTCTTGAATATTTGGTAGTTCCGGATACAAATATATCAGGTCTAATATGTGCATGAAGCTCTAGCACCTGATTTAAGAGTTCTATAATCTTTTCAGCATCTTTATTTTGTGCGCGTCTAATATTCATATTCTCCCCCGAAGTCATTTATTTCCTGCCGCCTGCATCATTACAGTTGAGATTTTTATGCTACGTCCTCATCATCAGATAATGAAAGGCTCTGATGTACCATAACTTCTTTATCATAGCACGCAAAAGCACTGTCAACCAAGTCCTTATCAGGCTTTTTTGTAAACAAAGAAACTACAGGTACAATTACAAGGCCTGCAAGCATGCAGAAGGCTCCTGCGTTGATGGGAGACTGTAAAAGCTTAGGGAAACTGCTTCTGATAAACATATTAAGGAGCATTACAACAGTTGAAAAGATAAAGCTGCACCAGACAGAAGCCTTAGTTGTGCCCTTGTAGTAGAGGCCAAACAGGAAAGGCGCCAAAAATGCTCCTGCAAGGGCTCCCCAGGATACTCCCATGAGCTGTGCTATAAATGTGACATTCTGCCTGTACTGAACAATAGCAATCACAACTGAAATAGCTACAAATACAACAACCAAAGCTCTCATAATAAAGAGCTGCTTTTTTTCATTCATATTCTTTACCACATGGCCCTTTAAAAGATCTAAGGTAAGGGTGGAACTACTTGTAAGAACAAGGGATGAAAGCGTCGACATAGAAGCTGATAAGACAAGTACTACTACAACAGCAATAAGAAGATCTGGAAGGCCTGATAACATAGCCGGAATAATGCTGTCATAGCCACCTGCTGCTATATCTATTCTGTCGGAAAAAAGTCTTCCAAAGCCTCCAAGGAAATAACATCCACCAGCTACCACAAAGGCAAACATAGTTGATACTATTGTTCCCTTTGAAATAGCCTTCTCGCTCTTTATTGCATAGAATTTCTGAACCATCTGAGGAAGTCCCCATGTGCCAAGGGATGTAAGGATAACAACTCCCAGAAGATTTACAGGATCGGGCCCAAAGAAGGATGCAAAAACGCCAGGAGTAGTTGATACAGCCTCATCTGAAATTCTGGCAAGCCCATCCAGAGAAGCCAAAAATCCGCCCTTTGAGCTTAATACAGACAAAACAACTGCACTAATTCCTATGAGCATGATAATACCCTGAATGAAATCGTTTATAGCTGTAGCCATGTAACCGCCCGCAATAACATAGATTCCAGTAAGTACAGCCATTACGATAACGCAGATAGAATAATCAATATTAAATGCCATTCCAAATAGCCTTGATAAACCATTATAAAGGGAAGCTGTATATGGTATCAGGAAAATGAAGGTTATGACCGAGGCCGCAATCTTAAGAGAGTTTCCGCCAAATCTTGCTGCAAAAAACTGAGGCATAGTTGCAGAATCCAGGTGCTGAGTCATGATCCTGGTTCTTCTACCTAGTATTCTCCATGCAAGAAGGGATCCAATAAGGGCATTTCCTATTCCCACCCAGGTTGCAGCTATTCCATATTTCCATCCAAATTGCCCTGCATAGCCCACGAATATTACTGCAGAAAAATAAGAGGTTCCATAAGCAAAAGCTGTAACCCATGGTCCTACAGACCTTCCTCCAAGAACAAAACCATTTACATCAGTTGAATTTTTCCGGCAGATAAAGCCAATGGTGAGCATAGTTGCAAAGAAAACTAGTAACAAAAGAATTTTGATGACCATAGACATCCTCCCAAATAATACACCTTTTTCCATAAGATTTTTAATAGACCTATTTACTACTTTAACGCTTTAAATCATTTAAGTCAATTGTTTTTAAAAGCATAAAATAATAAGGTTCTAGCAAGAAAAGATTATAAATCGGTGCATTTAAGTGATATTATAGTTAAGGTTGGTAATAAACTTATCTTTAGGAGGAGTATAAACAATGAAATTATTTGTGGACACAGCCAATATTGACGAGATCAGAAGAGCTAATGACATGGGGGTTATTTGTGGTGTTACAACAAACCCATCACTTATTGCTAAGGAAGGTAGAGACGTTTACGAAGTAGTTAAAGAGATTGCTTCAATCGTTGATGGACCTATTTCCGGAGAAGTTAAGGCTACTACTGTTGATGCAGAAGGCATGATCAAAGAGGGCCGTGAAATTGCAAAGCTTCACCCTAACATGGTTGTTAAGATTCCTATGACTGAGGAAGGTCTTAAGGCTTGTAAAGTTCTTTCAAGCGAAGGCATCAAGGTTAACATGACACTTATCTTCACAGCTAACCAGGCACTTCTTTGTGCAAGAGCTGGCGCTGCATTTGTTAGCCCATTCCTTGGAAGACTTGATGACATCAGCGTTCGCGGAACAGATCTTATTTCTGAAGTTGCTGAGATTTTCAGCATCCACGGAATTGAGACAGAGATCATCGCAGCTTCTATCCGTCATCCTATGCACGTTACAGACTGCGCTCTTGCAGGTGCTGACATCGCTACAGTTCCTTTCAAGGTTATTGAGCAGATGGTTCATCATCCACTTACAGATGCTGGTATCGAGAAGTTCCAGAAGGACTACCTTGCAGTATTTGGTGAGTAATTATTTAGTAAGCGCTTGATATAATTGCCGTTTACATAATATTTTAACAAGGTTTATGGAGTGACAGATTTACAATTTCTGTCACTCTTTTTTTCTGTTATTTTCAGGCCTTTAATGATCAATAATTTGAATTCATTATTTCGCAATAACTGACAACTGTATAGAAACAAATGCGTAGAAAAAAATACTTCAAAAAGCTAGTATTTATGTGGGGTTACTAGTCTTTAGACTAAATTTTTTTATGGAGGTATTGGTATGAAACAAGCAATCTATTCAGTCTACGTAATCTTACCAGTTATTTTGTTATGGGGAGCCAAATTTACTGGTCCCAAAAAGTTTAACGAAGAATTCCTATCTTTAAGGCAGACCAAGGCTTTTCAAGGTTTTCTTGCAATCTGCATAATGCTGCATCACATTGCGCAGAAAACCTGTGCATCCTGGATCCAGCCACAGTCAAGAATTGTACATGGTCTTGATATTTTCGTAGATATGGGATTTCTTTTAGTTTCAGTGTTTTTATTCTTTAATGGATATGGAGTTTACAAGAGCTTCCACTCCAAGGAAAACTATCTTAAGGGCTACTTTAAAAAGCGTATCCTGCCTGTAGTTCTTGCTCTTTACACAACAACACTTATATTCTTTGTTGTAAGACTTCTTATTGGGGAAAAGATGGATGAAAGGCAGATTCTTTTGTATCTTACAAGTTTGGATCTATGCAATCCAAATACCTGGTACGTAATTGTCCTTCCTTTCTTTTATCTGTTTTTCTACATTTCCTTTAAACTCTTTAAGAAGGATGGACTTGCTGTAGCTTCTACTACTCTGCTAGTAGTTCTTTATATGCTCCTTGGAACAAGGATAAACCATAACGACTACTGGATCAGAGGTGAGTGGTGGTATAACTGCGTATTTCTATTCCCTGTAGGAATCATATTTGCTAAGTTTGAGAATAAGATAATTCCTCATGTTCAAAAGTTTTACTGGGCATATCTTGCTCTATTCCTTCTTGCTTACTACCCTATCCGCGTAGGAACAGGAATTGTAGGTAATATGTTTGGCTACTATGGTGAAGGATGGCTTCCACAGGAAATCATTGTAAAAAACAGGGAAATAACTGTTCTTGCTCAGTCAGTTCTCTGCACCTGGTTCGTAATGTGTCTTTTACTTCTTGGAATGAAGTTTAAGATTGGCAACAAGTTCCTTGATTTCATGGGAAAGATTACTCTTGAATTCTATCTTATCCATGGACTTTATGTAGAGCTCTTTGGCTGGCAGTTTGACGGCGGCGTAAAGAGCCCGCACCACATCAAATATGTGATTGTTTATGTTCTTGTAGTATTTGCACTTGGTCTTCCATCTGCTATTCTTCTCAAGAACTTGCACAATCTGATACTTGGAAAAAAGAAGGCGCAGCCTCTTTTTGATATAAAAATAAACAAACTGGTTCTAAATAATAAAGATCAGAAAAAAGACAAAACAGCATAAATTTAGGAGATACATAATGGGAGCATTTAAAACAGGCAATTACAGAAACTTTTTAAGGGAGATTGGGATTCCGGAAAATGACATTCAGGCCAGGATAAAAGAAGCTGTTCATACCTTCTTTTATGATGAAAATGAACGCATATACCACGAAGCTGGATCTGACATGGGTTATCTGTGCGATACAGGTAATAACGATGCCAGAACTGAAGGCATGAGCTATGGAATGATGATGTGTGTTCAGCTTGATATGAAGGAAGAATTTGACCGCATCTGGAAATGGTCTAAGACCTATATGTTCATGACAGAAGGTGAAAATGAAGGATATTTTGCCTGGTCATGTCAGACAGATGGCCCCAAAAATGCAGACGGCCCTGCTCCAGATGGTGAAGAGTTTTATGCAATGGCGCTTTTCTTTGCTTCCCATAGATGGGGCGATGGAGAAGGAATCTTTGAATATAGTAAAGAAGCTCGCGAAATTTTAAGCGCCTGCATCCATAAAGGTGAAAATGGACGAAAAGGTTCACCTATGTGGAATCATGACAATCATCAGATTCTCTTTGTTCCAGGAATTGGTTTTACAGATCCATCCTATCATCTCCCACACTTTTATGAGCTATTTGCTCTGTGGGCAAATGAGGAAGACAAGAAATTCTTTAAAGAGGCAGCAGATGCAAGCAGAGAATATCTTGTAAAGGCTTGTCATCCTGAAACAGGGCTTAGTCCTGAATATGGAAATTTTGATGGCACTCCAATGGACAAGGAACTCCCATGGGGCTACTTTGGAGATTTCTTTAGTGATGCCTACAGAACAGCAGCAAATATCGGCCTTGACAGCGTATGGTTTTCAGAAGATAAGGGCCAGCGAGAAGTTCCACTTCGTATGATGAAATTTTTTGGAACAAGTCTAGAAGCTGTAAGGTGCGCATACAAGGTAGATGGCACTCCTACAGAAAGACTTGTTCTCCACCCTCTTGGACTCTTATCTACAATTGCTCAGGGAGCATTGGTAGCTACTACTCCAGAGGAAATTGAGCTTGCAAAGAAGTGGGTTTTATGGTTCTGGAATCAGCCACTAAGAAAAGGAGTTCGCCGCTATTACGATAATTGCCTCTACATGTTCGCATTACTTGCACTTTCCGGCAATTACAGAATATATTGATTTGAGGGCGGCTCTTCCAAGAATTCCTGTGGCGGCGTTTTTTCTCACTCGCGAGTAAAAATCCGACTTGCCACATAATTCTTGGTGCGAGCCGCAAGTAACCTGCATCCAAAAAATAACAAGTGAATATGTCATGCAAAATGCTGATTATTCTATTGCTTGCATCATTCCTGAGATATAAAGTCATGTATAATACAAATATTTCTATTATTTGCATTACGTTGCCTAAATCTATTGATACATAACAAGTTTTTTACATAATCTTGCATCATTCCTGAGATATCAAGTCATGCACAATACAAATTTTTATATTGTCTGCATCACGTTACCTAAATCTATTGATACATAACAAGTTTTTTTCATAATCTTGCATCATTCCGGAGATATCAAGTCATGTATAATGCAAATATTTCTATTATTTGCATCACGTTACCTAAATCTATTGATACATAACAAGTTTTTTGCATAATCTTGCATCATTCCGGAAATATCAAGTCATGCACAATACAAATTTTTATATTGTCTGCATCACGCAACATATCAAAACATTGCAAATACCAACACATAAATGCTATCCTAAGTAAAAGTAGTGCCAAAGTCCGAAGCGGTTTACAAAGAGGCAAGAATGCTCATTATTTTGCGATTTTTTAAACTGCGGAGTCGAGACCAATAAATCTCAAGTGCCTATGCACGCAGAGATTTATGTTCTGGGCTCGATGGAGCGCTTAGTTTAACAAGAGCAAAAAATGAGTATTTGCCGTTTTGTAAACCGCTGCGGACTTCTCATAATCTTAACGTTTTCAGGAAAGGATTTTTAACTTGATTTATTATATTGCGGATTGTCATTTTTATCATGGAGCACTTAATACGAAGATGGATAAACGCGGGTTTGGCTCCGTATTAGAAATGAATGAATACATGATTGAAAAGTGGAATAATAAAGTCACCAAGGCAGACACTGTGGTCATTCTTGGTGACTTATCTCTTGGAAGTGTTGAAGAGACAAACGAACTTATTCATCGCCTGAAGGGCAAGCTTTGTCTCATTGTAGGTAATCATGATAAATTTGTTGGAAAGCCTGATTTTGACTTGGGTAGATTTGAGTGGATTGATAACTATCGCGAGATCACAGATTCTCAAAAAAAAGTTATCTGCTCGCACTATCCAATTCCCTTCTATGAGGGTCAGTACAGGAAACGTCATAATGGGGAAGCCAAGAACTATATGCTCTATGGTCATGTTCATGAAACAAGAGATGAAGTTCTTATGCAGCAGATAGTAAAACTCATAAGAGAAACGCCTTACTATCCTATAGGCAGTGAGCATGAGAGCACTATTCCCTGCAATATGATTAACTGTTTCTGCAAACGCTCTGATTACACTCCTCTCACACTATCAGAGTGGATCAAATTAAACGAAACAATAAGACCATAAATACCAAAAAGAGGTATTTATGGTCTCTTTTTACCTTAAGTCCCCTCCATCATCATGGAGAAGAAGTGATGGTTCCTGATCAGCAGCTGTTGTTGCCAGTTCATCACATCTTTCATTTTCAGGGTGGCCAGCGTGTCCCTTTACCCAATTCCAGCGTATGCCGTGGGGCTCACAGGCCTTTAAAAGGCGCTTCCATAATTCCACATTTTTAACAGGCTTATTGCCAGCTGTTTTCCAGCCTTTTCTGATCCAGCCATCTATCCAGTGCTCATTAAAGGCCTTTATCACATATTGTGAATCTGAAAACATTTCT
>JAEEGL013448807.1_pt1 | contig 28698 bp, 26 predicted proteins | sample 9134231 | NCBI WGS metagenome assembly JAEEGL01 (sample SAMN16246548, study PRJNA631951) | gut metagenome | biome: gut microbiome; feature: rumen; material: fiber-attached | host: Bos | place: Iran: Karaj | collected 2018-10 | reverse complement strand
ATGCCGAAAAGGCTGGCCTGGAGAACTTCGTAGTCGAGATCGAGCGTTACAATCACGATGACATCCTCATCAGTTTCCAGGAGAGCGCCGATTACCTTCTGAACGCCCCGTTCGTCAAGGCTACCTATGCCAAGTAAACAGGTGCGTGTTTTGTAAACGACTGAAAAAGCAGTTAATTAAATGATTGTCCTACCCTCTTTTCGGGGGTAGGACAATTGCTTATATCACTAGTTGTCAGCTGTTTACAAAACACGGCTTTCGAGGAGGCAGACGGCCCAGACTTCGCAGCCTTCGCCGCGGCCTACGAAGCCGAGACGTTCGGTCGTCGTGGCCTTGACGCTGACACAGTCGTCGGCGACACCCAGCAGGGAGGCCAGCCTGGAGCGCATCTCCGGGACGCGGCTGCCGATCTTCGGTGCCTGAAGGGCGATGGTGATGTCGACATTGCCGACTCCATAGCCTTTTTCACGCACGAGGTCCATCACACGGGAAAGGAGAATCTTTGAATCTATGCCTTTATAGTCGTCGGACGAATCGGGGAAGTGGTGGCCGATGTCGCCCAGCGCGAGCGCGCCCAAAAGGGCGTCGCAGAGAGCGTGGATGGCGACATCGCCGTCGGAGTGCGCCACGAAGCCCTTCGGGCCTTCGATGCGCACTCCGCACAGCCACATCGGCAGCCCTTCGGCTATCCGATGCACGTCGTATCCCTGACCTATCCTGATCATCTTACTCCCACTCAATCGTTCCGGTGGGCTTCGGGGTGAGGTCGTAGAGCACGCGGTTGACGCCCGGGACTTCCGTCACGATGCGCTGCGTAATCTTGTGCAGCAACGCGTAAGGGATCTCCTCGATGGTGGCGGTCATGGCATCGCGGGTGTTGACGGCACGGATGATGACCGGCCAGTCCCAGCTGCGCTTGTTGTCCTTGACGCCCGTGGACTTATAATCGGGCACGATGGTGAAATACTGCCATACCTTGCCCTCAAGGCCGTTCTTGGCGAACTCCTCGCGAAGGATGGCGTCGCTCTCGCGAAGGGCCTCGAGCCTGTCGCGGGTGATGGCGCCGGTGCAGCGGACACCCAGGCCGGGGCCGGGGAACGGCTGGCGGAAGATCATGTTGTCCGGCAGGCCAAGCTCCTTGCCTACGACACGTACTTCGTCCTTGAAGAGGAGTTTGATCGGCTCCACGAGCTCGAACCGGAGATCCTCCGGAAGGCCGCCGACGTTGTGGTGGGACTTGACGGGGCCGGACTCTACGATATCGGGATAGATAGTGCCCTGGGCGAGGAAGCTGATGCCGTCAAGTTTACGGGCTTCTTCCTCGAACACGCGGATGAACTCGGCTCCTATGATCTTGCGGTTCTGCTCGGGATCCGCCACGCCTTCGATCTGGTCGAGGAAGCGGTCGACGGCATCTACGTAAATGAGGTTGGCGTTCAGCTCGTCGCGGAACACGCGCACCACCTGCTCGGGCTCGCCTTTGCGAAGAAGGCCGTGATTGACGTGGACGGAGACCAGCTGCTTGCCTACAGCCTTGATCAGCAATGCCGCAACAACCGAAGAGTCAACGCCTCCGGAGAGTGCCAGCAGCACTTTCTTGTCACCGATCTGAGCCCGGAGCTCCTTGACCTGTTCATCAATGAATTTTTTAGCCAGAGCGGGAGTTGTGATACGCTCCATATCCGCGGGACGGACGTTTCCTGTAGTCATGGTATAGATAGTTAGTTGATTATTCGCCTCTGCTGTAGTTGGGGGTCTCCTTGGTGATGGTCACGTCGTGGGGATGGTTCTCCACCACGCCGTTGGAGGTGATGCGTACGAACTCGGCCTTCTTGAGCTCGGAGAGCGTGTGCGCTCCGCAGTATCCCATGCCGGAGCGGATGCCGCCGACCAGCTGGAAAACGGTCTCCTGGAGGGTGCCCTTGTAGGGGACACGGCCCACGATGCCTTCGGGGACCAGCTTGTTGGTGTTGGCTCCTTCCTGGAAATAACGGTCGGAGGAGCCGTCCTTCATCGCGTCGATGGAACCCATTCCGCGGTAGGTCTTGAACTTGCGGCCGTTGAGGATGATGGTCTCGCCGGGGGCTTCCTCGGTGCCGGCGAAGAGCGAGCCGCACATGACGCAGTCGCCTCCGGCCGCGAGGGCCTTGACGATGTCTCCGGAGTAGCGGAGGCCGCCGTCGGCGATGATGGGAATGTCGTATTTCGCGGCTACCTCGGCCACGTCGAATATGGCGGTGAGCTGAGGGACGCCGACTCCGGCCACGATGCGGGTGGTGCAGATGGAGCCGGGGCCGATGCCGACCTTGAGACCGTCAGCGCCTGCGGCGATGAGGTCTTCGGCGGCCCGGGCCGTGGCGATGTTGCCCACGATGACGTCGAGGTCGGGGAATTCCGCCTTGATCTCCTGGAGCTTGGAGATCACGCCCTTGGTGTGGCCGTGTGCGGAGTCGAGCACGACGGCGTCGACGCCTTCGGCCACGAGGGCCCTCACGCGCTCCAGAGCATTGGCGGTGATGCCGATGCCTGCGGCGACGCGAAGCCTTCCGCGCTCATCCTTGCATGCGTTGGGATGGCTCTGCTGGCGGACCATGTCCTTGTAGGTAACAAGGCCGACGAGCTTGTAGTCCTTATCCACGATAGGGAGCTTCTCGATGCGGTGCTCGAGCAGGGTGTACTTGATCTTCTCGGTGGAGAATTCGGTGTTCTGCAGGGTGATGAGACCCTTGGAGGTCATCACGTCGGCAATCTTCACGGAGTAGTCCTGCTGGAAGCGGAGGTCCCTGTTGGTGACGATGCCCACGAGGGTATTGTCATCGGCCACGACGGGGATGCCGCCTATCCTGAGTTCCCTCATCATCGCGAGCGCGTCACCGACCGTCTTGTCGGCGGTGATGGTCGCGGGGTCCGTGATCATGCCGTTTTCGGCGCGCTTCACGTGGCGGACCTGGTCGGCCTGCTCGGCGATGGACATGTTCTTGTGGATGACACCGATGCCGCCTTCCCTGGCGATGGCGATGGCCATCGGGGCCTCGGTCACAGTGTCCATTGCTGCGGAGACGATGGGGATGTTCAGGGTGATGTGGCGGGAGAACCTGCTCTGGAGGACGACTTCACGGGGAAGTACGTCTGAATACGCCGGAACGAGCAGGACGTCGTCGAATGTGAGTCCTTCGCGGACTGCTCTTTGATCGATGAATGACATAGGCGGATATTTTATTAATGTGCAAAGTTAAAAATAAAATCACTAAATTTGTGAATCATAAACGCACATTGTTATGGGAATATTCAACTGGTTCGGGGAGCAGGAGCACAAGACCTTCGACTACAAGCCGATCTACTATGACAAGGAGAAGGAAGAACTCCGTCAGAAGTTCGGCAGGGTGGACGGTTCGATGGACAAGGATGTGAAGAAGGACACCTACGTTCCGGGCTCGTATATCAAGGGCTCGCTGCGCGACGGCAACTACCAGAGGACCGTCCGCTCCGGGAGCAAGGCCCAGGGACTCATCGGTTTCATCGGCCTTGCCCTTGTGCTGATAGTGCTGTTCCTGATCATCAAATTCTACTCGATCCTGTAATGCCCGAGCTGAAGATACTTCCGGGCAACATAGCCAACATGATCGCCGCGGGCGAGGTCGTCCAGAGACCTGCGTCCGTGGTCAAGGAACTGATGGAGAACGCCCTGGACGCCGGGGCGGCGTCCGTGTCCGTGGTGGTCACGGACTCGGGCCGCACGCTCGTCCAGGTCATCGACGACGGCTGCGGCATGTCGCCGGATGACGCTGTCCTCTGCTTCGAGAGGCATGCCACCTCCAAGATCGCGACGGCCGAGGACCTGGACAACATAGTCACCTTCGGCTTCCGCGGCGAGGCCCTTGCCTCGATTGCGGCCGTGGCCGAAGTGACGCTGCGCACCCGGCGCGCCGGAGACGAGCTCGGCACCGAGGTCGTCGTGGACGCCTCGCGCCTCGTCTCGCAGGAGGAGACAGCTGCTCCGTGCGGCTCCTCGTTCGCGGTGCGCAACCTCTTCTACAACGTCCCCGCCCGCCGCAAGTTCCTCAAGTCCGACAATGTCGAGTTCAAGCATATCGTCGAGGAGTTCACGAGGATAGCCCTGACCCGTCCCGACATGGCGTTCACCCTGTCGCACAACGGCCGTGACATATTCGTGCTGAAGCCCGCCAAATCTCTCAAGTTCAGAGTATTGGATCTCCTTGGCAGCAATGTTGCGGAGGATATCGTGGACATTTCCGCCGAGACTTCGCTGGTGCGCGTAAGCGGCTTCGTCGGCCGCCCTGACACCGCGAAGAAGACCCTTGGGAACCAGTTCCTCTTCGTCAACGGAAGGTTCTTCCGCAGCCCGTATCTGCACAAGGCGGTGATGAAGGCCTATGAGGAGTTCGTCCCCGAAGGGCTCACCCCGTCCTATTTCATTTTCCTGGAGGTCGATCCGCATACCGTGGACGTCAATATCCACCCCACCAAGTCCGAGGTCAAGTTCGAGGAGGACAACCTGATGTTCCGCATCCTGTACGCCTGTGTCCGCGAGACTCTTGGCCGGCATTCCTTCGGGGCCAGCATCGACTTCGACAACGACGCTGCCGCCCAGCTGCCGGTGATAGGGAAGGGGTTCGACGAATACAAGCCGGCCGTCACGCCCAAGGTCGACCTCGACCCGGACTACAATCCCTTCGAGCCTTCGCCGGTCGCTCCGGACTACGATTTCTCCAATTATTCCCCGTCTTCCGTGCCTGAGCCGAAGCCTCAGGCCGCACCCTCCTATGTGGAGAAGCGCGACGACTACGGCAAGCTCTTCGAATCCAAGGTACTGCCTACCACTCAGATACTTACCATACAGGACAAATATCTGGTCACCATGGCCCGTTCGGGTCTGATGGTCGTGAATGTCCGCAGGGCTTTCGAGCGTATCCTCTACGAGAAGTTCCTGCGCGCCCTGTCCAAGGGCGAGCATGTCTCGCAGGCTTCGCTCTTCCCAGAGCAGGTCAGGGTGGGGGTGGAGAACCGCCTCCTGTTCGACGAGAATGCGGAACTGCTGAAGTCCCTCGGCTTCGACATCGTCCCGTTCGGCACGGACACGGTCGTCGTGAACGGGGTTCCGGACGGATTTTCCTGCGAGAGCGGAAAGGCCGAGGCGATGGTCTCGGACCTGATGTTCATCCTTTCCGAGGGACATTCCTCCCTCTCGGAGACCCTCCAGTCCTCGCTGGCTGAGAAGTTCGCCATCCTTGGTGCGTCTTCGGCCAAGGTACCGTCCTCGCCCTTCGAGGCCCAGCACCTGATAGACTCCCTCTTCGCGTGCGGCAATGCCGAGCTCACCTCCCGCGGGCGCCGCATCATCAGTATCATCCCGGTCGATGAGATCGACAAGAAATTCTAACGTAAATGCCAGATTACTACTACTATAACGGAAATTCCTCCAGAGGCGGCGGCTTCATGTCCTCCGTCCCTGCAGTGACGCGCAACATCATCATCATCAACGTCATCGTGTTCATTGCGACGCTGATAAACAAGGAGTTCATGTATGCGACCTTCGCCATGTTCTACCCCACGTCGCACTATTTCCGCATCTGGCAGGTCGTGACGCACATGTTCATGCACGGGGGGTTCATGCACATCCTGTTCAACATGTACACCCTCTGGATGTTCGGTTCCGTGCTGGAGCGCATGATAGGGGAGAAGAAATTCCTCATATTCTATTTCGTCTGCGGCCTTGGAGCCGCCGCCCTCCATACCGGGGTGGAGTACCTTCAGGTCCAGGGACTGATGAAGGATATGGCCGAGGGCTCCGCCACTGCGGCACAGTCTTATGCTTCGCTCAAGATGAGTCCCGTGCTCGGAGCTTCGGGCGCCATCTACGGAGTCATCATAGGATATGCGATGCTTTTCCCGGAGTCCAGGCTTACGCTCCTGTTCCCGCCCGTGACGCTAAGCGCGAAGTGGATGGTCATCATCTTCGCCGGTCTCGAACTCCTGTTTGGCATCACCGGTTCGGTGGTGAGCATCGCCCACTTCGCCCATCTTGGCGGCATGCTCTTCGGCTGGCTGCTCATAACCTACTGGAGGAAGAAGGGTACGCTCTTCGACCGTAAATGATTCTGTGACAATGGCGGAAAAGAACAAGAAAAGGGGTTTCGGACGTTTCCTGTTCGGGCTGACCGCCCGGACGTTCATGCTGATGAACGCAGCCGTACTGGTCATGAGTTACCTGTCCATGTACGTCAATCCCGCCAAGGCGTGGTTCATGACCATCTTCGGGCTGCTCTTCATCGTGTTCTTCATCATCAACCTGCTCCTGCTCATCTGGGCATTGCGCAGGCGTTCGGGGTCGGCCGTCATTCCGTTGCTGGCCCTCCTGCCTTCCGTTTTCCTGATCGGACGTTACGTACAGTTCTCGGGGCGCGACGAAGTGTCGGACGATGCCATTAAGCTTATCGACTACAATGTCGGTAAGTTCTCGATGTATCCGGCTCACTCGCGGCTTGCGGACAGGGATGCGTGCCGCGATTCGGTATTCGCCTATCTCCGTACTACTGACGCCGACATCATCTGCCTCCAGGAATTCCGCGCTCCCAAGGGTGCTGACGTCAGGGAATACCTCTCCCGCGTCATGCCGGGTTATGAGGCTGAGTACTTCGCGCATATCACCGGACTCGGGGCCTACGGCAATGTCATTCTCAGCCGCTTTCCCGTGAAGGGGCGCGGCAAGTTCGATTTCGATGAGAGTGCAAACATGGCCGTATATGCCGACCTCGACGTCGGCGGAGAGGTCCTGAGGGTGTATAACTGCCATTTCGAGAGCTACAGCCTGTCCCTGCCGCGTCTGGTGAAGGCCTTTACCAGCCGGGAGGACGGCAAGGTCCATGAAGCCGAGGAGAAGATGCGCAGTTCCATCACTCGGCGTCCGCAGCAGGTGGAGACCGTGCTGGAGGACATCCGCAATTCACCGGTGGAGTCCATAGTCACCGGCGACTTCAACGACACTCCGATGTCCTATACTTACCAGCAGCTGAAAAAAGGGAAGAAGGATTCGTTCATGGAGGCAGGCAAGGGCCTTGGAGGAACTTATTCCGGCCTCTGGCCTTTCATTCGCATCGACTACGTCCTGTTTCCGGAGAAATGCGAGGCCTTGTACCACAAGGTCCTGAGAAAGTACTACTCCGACCATTATCCCATCGTCACCAGGCTGAAAATCAACTGAAAATGAAGAAAGCAGATCCCGTCGCCGTGCTCTCAGAAGCGCTGGAGACCCTCCGGAAGGGGGGAGTGATCCTTTATCCGACCGACACCATCTGGGGCATAGGCTGCGACGCTACAGACCCCGATGCTGTGAGGCGGGTGTATGAGATCAAGCGGCGCCCGGATGCCAAGTCGCTGGTCCTTCTGGCCAGCGACCTTGACATGGTGGCGCGCTATATACAGAAGATTCCCGACATCGCCATCGACCTCGTTGAGGTCAATGACAAGCCGATGACCATCATTTATCCGGGCGCGGTCTGCACCTCGGCGCCCTCCGAAGGGCAGGCGCCGGAGAAGGACCGCTGGCATCTGGCTTATAATACCGTGGCGGAGGACGGTTCCGTGGGCATCCGCATCCCGATGATGGATTTCTGCAGGGAGCTTGTCCGGCGTCTTGGACGGCCTCTGGTATCCACTTCGGCCAACATCTCCGGCGAGCCTTCGCCGAAGGCGTTCGCAGATATCCCGGAGGAGATCCGCTTCGCCGTGGACTATGTCGTCCCGCCTTCCCTGGAGCGTGAGTCGACCGGGCTGGCCTCGCAGATCATCAAGCTGGGGCTGGACGGGGAGGTGGAAATCATTCGCCGTTAGGTCATGGAACTGTTTTTCTCAAGGGATATAGATGGCTCGGTCTGCCGTCTTGACGCCGATGAGTCGGCGCACTGCGTGAAGGTGCTGAGGCACCGTGAGGGCGACGACATCCACGTAATCGACGGCGAGGGGACGCTTTATACCTGCCGCATCCTTTCGGCTTCGCCGAAGGAGGTGGAGGCGCAGGTGACGGGTATAGAGCGCGACTGGGGGGCGCATCCTTATCGGCTGCGGATGGCCGTGTGCCCGACCAAGAATACCGACCGTTACGAGTGGTTCGCGGAAAAGGCCACCGAGATGGGCCTTGACGTAATCACCCCTGTCATAGGCGACCATTCCGAGCGCAAGGTTTTCAAGACGGACAGGCTTAAGCGCATCCTTCTTTCGGCTTCAAAGCAATCCCTGAAGGGAGCGGTCCCTGCTGTGGACGAGCCCATGCCCCTGTCGGAGCTTATCCTCTCATACTCCGATACCCGGGAGGGTGCCACCCCGCAAAACGTCCTTCGGACCCCCCCAAAGCAAGCTTTGGTCCCCCCCTCTTATGTTGCCGAGGGTGGCACAGTTTTGCAGGATGGCACCCTTCCGGGTATCGTAGCTCCTGTGCTGAAGCTGATATGCTGCTGCTATGAGGGGGAGGAGAAGAGGGTTTCGATCGGGGAGGTGCTGTCGGAGTGGGATGTCCCCGTGCCGGAGATAGTGGTGCTGATAGGACCCGAAGGAGATTTTTCGAGGGAGGAGGTGGCGCTGGCGCTGGAGTGCGGGTTCAAGCCGGTTCATCTGGGGCCGTCCAGGCTCCGGACGGAGACGGCGGCCCTGGCCGCGGTGGCGGCTGTCTATTTCCACTATTGTGGAGACAAAGGGATGTAAATCATGTATATAGGATTGATATCAGATACGCACGGGGTTTTCGACGATCCGTTCAGGGAGTTCCTGGAGCCGGTGGACCAGATATGGCACGCCGGGGATTTCGGCGGGGGAGTGGAGACTGCGCATAAGATTGCGGCCTTCAAGCCGCTCATCGGCGTTTACGGCAACTGCGACGGGCAGGACATCCGCTTGGAATACCCTCACCATCAGTTCTTTGAGTGTGGAGGGATGTCGGTGTTGATGATGCACATCGGTGGCTATCCGGGACACTATGACCTCAGGGCCCGGGCTCTGATAGACAGCCTGAGGCCGCAGGTTTTCGTTTGCGGGCATTCGCATATCCTCAAGGTGATGCGTGACAGTCATTACGATATGATGACCATCAATCCCGGTGCTGCCGGCATCCAGGGCTGGCACATAGTGCGCACCGCCCTGCGTTTCCGCATGGAAGACGGAAAGATATCTGATATGGAGGTATTCAATCTTCCGAGATAATCCTGTCACTGGCCATGGTTCTCTCCCTGGCCCTCTTCCCGGTTTTCTCCTTCGTCTTGGCCCTGGCCTTCTTCCTGTCCCTGGTCTGTGGACGGTTTTTCCGGTCCCACGATACCCTGGAGCCGTTCTATTTCCACGTCACCCATGATATCGCCTTTGGTGCAGGAGGTCACGAGAGTGGCGGGGGCGATGGCGGCGAGGCCGAGGGCGAGGCCCGCTACGCGGGTCGTCAGCCCGAGCCTCCGGCGCCGCGCCAGCTGCTCTTCCAGGTAAGCCACTTCGGACTCGCATTTAGGGCAGGTGCCGGCGCAGTCTCCCTTGTGTCTGCATTCCGCCGTAACGAATTCTATGTCATTCGCTTTGGCTATCTGCTTGCGGATCTCCTTCAGTATCCGGCATATTTCCTTTCCTCTTTCCATGTATCTCAGTGTTATACTTTAATCTATCAAAAATGCTGAAGCCCATGGCTTCCAGTTCCTTGATGCTCCTGTCACGGTCGGTATCTTCGTTGTAACCCGGGATGAGCGGGATGCGCAGCGTGCAGCGGTCTGCGATTCCGGCCTCTGCCAGCAGCCGCAAGTTGCTGATGACCCTGTCGTTTCCCTTTCCCGTATACTTCAGGTAAATGTCCGGATCCATGTCCTTGATGTCGATATACCAATGGTCGATGACCGGCATCAGTACTTTGACGTTGTCCGAGGGGACGTTGAGGGAAGTCTCGGCGTTGAGTTTCCAGGCGGAGCCGCATATGCTGCGGAAAGCCCGGATGAAATCCGGCCGCAGCAGCGGCTCGCCCCCGCCGAAGGTCACGCCTCCTCCTGTCGCCAGGAAGTAGAGCTCGTCCCTGCGCACTTCCCCGTACAGTTCCTCCGGAGTCATGACCCTGTGCGGTCCATCCGGTGTAAGCGTCTGAGGGTTAAGGCAGTAGCGGCATCTTAGCGGACAGGCCATGAATGCCACTAGAGAGGTGACGCCCTCTCCGTCGACCACAATCCTGTGCCTTGACACAGCTGCGATTTCCACCTTGATTATCTGTTGCACAATAAACAAACTCTCTTCTGCCGCAAATACTGCGTCCAACCTCATATTTCCGTTATCCTTCTACCTCCGGTCGAAGGAAGCGGGTGATTTCGCTCAAAAGGGCGTTATCCTTCGACCGACGGTCGAAGGATGTGTGTGGGGGGGAGAGGTCAGATTCCGGCGAGGTGCTTCTCCCAGGCCCAGGCGGCGGCGAGGGTTTCCTCGACGCTGCGCCCGGCCTTCCAGCCGAGCTCGCGGTTGGCCAGGGACGGGTCGGCCCAGATGGCCGTCACGTCCCCCGGCCGGCGCGGGGCGAAGCGGTAGTTGAGCTTGACTCCGTTCACCTTCTCGAAGGCGTTGACCAGCTCAAGGACTGAAACGGGGCGGCCGGTACCGATATTGAAGACCTCGTACGGCTCTTTCATTTTCCCGTCGAGCATTCTCGAGACGGCGCAGACGTGCGCCTTGGCGAGGTCTACGATGTCTATGTAATCGCGCTGGCAGGTGCCGTCGGGGGTGGGATAGTCGTCGCCGAAGATGCTGAGGCATTCACGCTTGCCGATGGCTGTCTGGGTGATGAAGGGGACAAGGTTGTTGGGAACGCCGCGCGGAAGTTCGCCGATGAGGGCGGACGGATGCGCGCCGATGGGGTTGAAATAGCGCAGTGCTATGCCTTTGATCCCGGGGTAGGCCTTGACTGAATCGCGCAGGAAATCCTCGCACATCTGCTTGGTGTTGCCGTAAGGCGAAGTTGCCGGCTGGCGGGGGGAACTTTCGGTGACGGGAAGCTCATCAGGCTCGCCGTAGACGGTGGCGGATGATGAGAAGAGGACGTTGCAGCCATCGTGCGAGCGCGCGGCTTCGAGGACGTTGAGGAATGAGGAGAGGTTGTTGCGGTAATACATTACCGGTTCGGCAACGGACTCTCCCACGGCCTTGTAGGCAGCGAAATGGATGACCGCATCTATCTTGAAGTCAGAGAACAACTTGTCCACGGCATCAGCATCGCAGAAATCCATCTGCACGAAGGGCGGCCTGCGCCCTATTATCCGTGTCACTCCCTCGAAACAGGTCATGTCGCAGTTGGACATGTTGTCCGCGACGACGACTTCATAGCCGGCTTCCGCCAGTTCTACCGTCACGTGGCTGCCGATGTATCCGGCGCCTCCGGAGACCAAAACCGTCTTCTTCATTTTCAATGTTGTTTGAAGTTCAAAGTTACGAATTATTGCCTAAATTTGTATGGATATGAAAAGGATGTTTTTTCCTGTTGCGGTTTTGCTCTCCATAGCCGTGACTGCCCGTGGCCAGAGCGCCGCGCAGAAATATATAGAGCAGCTGAAGACCACGGACGAGCTGAAGGAGGCCGTCTGGGGCATCTCCGCCGTCAAGGCCGGGGGCGGCAGTGTCGCCGAATACAATTCAAGGATTCGCATGATGCCTGCTTCCAATGCCAAGGTCTTCACTACCGGATTGGCACTCAATGAACTGGGCTCCGGTTACCGTTTCAGGACGCGTCTGGCTTACAGCGGGAGCATCGAGGACGGCGTGCTCAAGGGTGATCTTTATATCGTCGGCGGCGGTGACCCCACGGTCGGTGCCAGGGACAGCGTTGCCTTTGCCCTGCAGAAGACCTTTTCCGAATGGTTGAAGCTGGTGAAAGCCGCCGGGATACGTTCTGTGGAGGGCTCCCTGGTAGGTGACGGAAGATGGCTGGACTGCGAGCCTCAGAACGCTTCCTGGCAGCTCGAGGATGCCGCCAACGGAGACGGAGCCGTCATGTCAGGGCTTGGTTTCGGCGACGGGCTCCAGGCTTTCAATGTGACGCCCGGGGCTAAGGTCGGGGATCCCGTCAAGGTCGTCCCGGCCTTTCCAGAGACCCCTTGGATGGACTGGACGCACACCGCCGTCACCGGTCCGGCTGACTCCGGCGACAAACTGTATTACGCCTGCACCGATCTGGCTCCGTTGGCTTCCATGACCGGGTCGCTGGCCCTTGGAACCCCTTCGAAGCGTATCACCACCAACAATCCTTTCGGGGCTTTGACCTGCGCCTTTTATTTTTACAGATATCTCGAGAATCAGGGCATTGAGGTGTCCGAAGGCCCTGCCGACATCGATTCGCACGGCATGCTCCGGGATTTCGACGATGACGGCGACATTCCGGCGCCTGCCGCTCTGCAGGATTCGCTGCATTTCATCGGGGAGAGCTTTTCTCCTGCCCTGAAGGACATAGTCCGACAGACGAACGGCCAGAGCGACAACTATTATGCGGAGGCTATTCTGCGCGTGCTGGCAAGGGAGAAGACGGGCTCCGCCCGCTTCGATTCATGCCAGGACGTACGCCTGGCCGCGTTCGACCGTCTCGGTGTCTCTGACGCGGAGCGCATGCAGTTCTATGACGGCAGCGGCCTGGCCCGCAAGAATTACGTTTCGCCGGATTTCACGGTGCGCTTCCTGAAGGCCATGGCCGGAGTGCCGGCCTACGGGGACTTCCTGGCTTCACTGCCGCAGGCCGGCAGGGGAACGCTGGCCAGCCGCCTGCGCAGCGCTCCGGAGTCCGTCCGCGCACGCGTCAGGATGAAGAGCGGCAGCATGAACGGCGTGCGCTGCTTCAGCGGCTACATCCTTTCCTCGGACGGAAAGCCGGAGAATACCATCGTATTCTCGATAATGACCAACAATACCGTGGTCCCGTCGTCGAAGATCAACTTCATCATGGACCGCATCATCACTCTATTGGCACAGGAAAATGGCGAATAAGGTCAAGACTGTATGGTTCTGCACTTCGTGCGGCAATGAAAGCCCGAAATGGATGGGACGCTGCCCCGCCTGCGGTGAATGGAACACCATGGTGGAGCAGCCCAAGGAGAGCCGGAAGCCCGCTTCCGGCGGGGCGGCTGCCCCTGCGGGGGAGCGCCGCCGCCCCGTGCAGCTGCGCGACATTTCCGCCTCCGGCGAAAGCCGCGTCTCGCTGCGCAACGGCGAGCTCGACCGTATCCTCGGCGGCGGCATCGTGCCCGGTTCGCTCGTGCTGATAGGCGGCGAGCCCGGTATAGGCAAGTCGACCCTCTCCCTGCAGATCCCTCTCCGCTGCGCCGACCTGAGGACTCTTTACGTTACTGGGGAAGAGAGTGTCAACCAAGTGAAAATGAGGGCAGAACGCCTTGGCGGAGACGCCGGGCAGTGCTTCATTTTCAGCGAGACCCTGATGGAGAACATCATCGAGGAGGCCAGGGCAATGATGCCCCAGCTGATGATAGTCGACTCTGTCCAGACCATGTTCACCGAAGCTTTGGACTCCGCTCCGGGCTCGGTATCCCAGATCAAGGAAGTGGCGGCGCAGCTGCTGCGTTTCGCCAAGGAGACCGGCGTCCCGGTCATCCTCATAGGACATATCACCAAGGACGGTTTCATCGCAGGCCCCAAGATCCTGGAACACATCGTGGACGTGGTGCTTCAGTTCGAGGGTGACAACCGCGGTTCATACAGGCTGCTCCGTAGCATCAAGAACCGCTTCGGCTCCACTTCCGAACTGGCCGTATTCGAGATGACCGGCCAGGGCCTCAGGGAGGTCTCCAACCCTTCCGAACTGCTGATTCCCATGCATGAGCAGGGTTTCAGCGGAACAGCCGTCGCCGCCATGCTGGACGGCACAAGGCCTTTCCTCTTCGAGGTCCAGGCCCTGGTGAGTTCCGCGGCGTACGGCACGGCGCAGCGCTCGGCGACGGGCTTCGACGTGCGCAGGCTCAACATGCTCCTTGCCGTGCTTGAGCGCCGTGCCGGCTTCCACCTGAGCGCCAAGGACGTCTTCCTCAACATGGCCGGAGGCCTCAAGGTCAGCGACCCGGCCTGCGACCTTGCCGTCATCTGCGCCGTCCTTTCGTCCAACTTCGATTTTGCCATCCCGTCCGACGTCTGCTTCGCCGGCGAGGTCGGCCTGAGCGGCGAGATCCGCCCGGTCGGCCAGACAGACCGGCGCATTGCCGAGGCAGCCCGCCTTGGCTTCAGCAGAATCTTCGTCTCGTCGTTCTCATCCTTCGACAGGAAGTCGTCGGAAGGCATCCAGGTGGTCAAGGTCGCTGATGTCCCGGCCCTCGTCAAGGCCCTGTTCAAATAGTCCATGCATTTTTTTGCATTTCCCTTTAAACCTTACCGCCCGCATCCTGTCAAATATGCAGTTCAGTCTTTTGAAGGACTGTTGGTTATAAATGGTTAATTAGGGTTTTGATACTAGTCAATGAGGGTGACCGGCATGCCGGTCACCCTCATTTGTATTCTGTATTTGGGATGTATCCCGTTTACTTGGATTCCTTCACAAGGTTGCTGAGCTTGTCGTACAGGCCGTCGGTCTTCTCGAGAAGCTCCTTGCGGAGGCCGTTGTAAAATGCCTTCTTGCCTCCCTCTGCGGGGGCGTTCACCTTGTCCTTCAGGTCGTTGAAAAGGTCGATGGCCTCGTCGAGAAGGTTGGAGAGCCCTTCGTCCGAAATGTCGGGATTGCAGGCGGCGAGGAAATAGCAGTCGTCCACGAACGCGCTGAGCACGTACTCGATGTCTTTCTTGATGTCTCTAAGATTCATGTCTTTTCGTTTTTAACGGTGCAAAGATAATGATTTTATCTGAATTAGCGTTCAAATGAAAAAAACGGAACCTAATTCATGCTCTCCAGCTGGACGCCGGGGATGGATGAGAAGTCGTTGAGGAGGTTCACGCCATAGTCCCTCTTCGGGACGCGCAGGATGAGTTCAGCCTTGTAGCCTTCGGGCATCTTGGCCAGGGAGTAGTCGGCGACCTTCTTGCCGAAGCCGGCGATGGCCGACTTGATGGCCTCCTGGTCGGGAGATGAGATCACGACGGTAACCTCCTTGTCCCCGAACTTGACGCTGTAGAAGTTCAGGGCTTCAAGGCAGATGATGACCAGGAAGGAACATAACGCGCTCAGCGCGTACATTCCGGATCCTACGGCAAGGCCGATGGAGCCTGTCACCCACAGGCCGGCGGCCGTGGTGAGTCCCGTGACGTGGTTCTTGGTCTTCATGATGATACCTCCGCCGAGGAATCCCAGGCCGCCGACGACGCCGGCGGCGACACGGGCCGCGTCGAACCTGTCGGCTCCGGCGAAACCATATTGTGAGATGATCATGAACATCGCCGATCCAAGCGCGACCAGCACGTGTGTCCTTATGCCTGCTCCTTTGGCGCGAAGTTCCCTTTCGTAGCCGATAATCGCTCCCAGAAGGCCGGCTCCCAGGACGCGGATGGACATTTCAAGTAAAGGTGACATATCTATTCTGTTATTTCTGCGAATATAGCAATTTTTACCGTGAATTCCCCATTATACGGCTTAATCATCAAATCCTTTGCGGCCGGCCTTTCTGCCAATTGTTTTCGTATCCAATGAAAGAGGTGAATTCAATTTAGAAGTGCAACACACTTCAAAAGTCAAATTAAAATACGTCATTTCTGGGCGTTTTTGCTTTCAGGGCGACTGCCGCTGCAGCGAAGCCCACAAAAAAAGAAAGCGACCAATAATCACTTATTAGTCGCCTCCTTCAGTGCATTCAGGTCTATCGCTATTTCTGCTCCTTGATCTTGTTCGAAGCCCATTCGATGAAATACTTCATGTTCGGGCCGTCGGTGTGGCCGCCGTCGTGCTGGCGCCAGGCCAGCTCGCCGTCGAGAAGGCCTGTGAGCACCGGAGGCATGGGCTCCTTGCGGTAGTCGTTGGAGATGCCCAGGTCCTTGGCGCCGAGGAGCTTGAACACCTCGCCTGCTGCCACGGTGGCCTGCCAGCTGCCGTATTGGTCAAGCCAGAGTGCATCGCCCTTCTCGGGGACTCCGTAGCTGATGAATACGAGGCGGGGAGCGCAGAGGGCGATGAGCTCGTGCGAATCAACCGGCAGCATCCCGGCATTCCAGGCACCCGTCTTCGACTCGGTCGCGCAGTATTTGATATAGTTGCCGGCCATCCAGTGATATTCTCCGGAGTTGGCAAGGTTCTCCAGACCTTCGCCGAAGATGCGGCGGTGGAGTGTGGCTCCGCCCTTGCCGGACGAGCCGATGAGGCCCATGTAGAAACGCTCCTCGAAGGCGAGCGTCACGAGCGCTGCCTTGCCGTATCTGGAGACGCCTTCGATGCCGACGTGCTTCGCATCTACGTCGGGATCGGTCTCGAGGTAATCAAGGCCGCGGGCGGCGCCCCATGCCCATGCGCGCAGGGAACCCCAGTCGTCGGGCTTGCGGGGCTGGCCCTTGTTGGTGAGGCCGATGATGCCTCGGGTCAGGCCGGCGCCGTTGTCAGCCTGTATGCTGCCGGGGTCGATCATGGCGTAACCCCATCCGGCGGCGAGGAGCTGCTGGTTTGACGGGGGGTCCTGGCCGGGAGCCTGCTGCGCAGGGCGGGCGAACGCCGCGAAAGGATTGGCCGGCTCGAAAGGCTGCCAGGCGGGATACTTCTTCATGAGCTCTGCCGTTTCCGGATCATTCTCCAGCAGGCGGCGGAGCACTTTGTTGATGACTGCCATGTCGGCCGCACCCGGCTTGACGGGGTTCGGGAGGTTCGCGCCTCCGAACATCATCAGCACCGGCACCGGGCCTTCCGCATTCGCGGGAGTCACGACGACCATCTTGATGTCGACGTTGATCGAGGGGCAGGCGGAGTTGTCCACGTGGCCCCTGAGCTGCTTTGCCTTGACCCTCATCATGCCGACGGTCTCTATTTCCTCGGCCTCGACAATCCAGGTCACGCCGGGGACGTTGTCGGGGACGCGGCCGTAGACCTCGCTCTCGAAGCCCTCGACGATCTCCGGCCTGCGGACCTCCCACCACTGCTTTGCGGTGGTCACCTTCTTTCCGGCATTCGTCCTGAGAATCTCCGGAAGGACGGGGAAGGGGTTGGCTTTGCTCTCGTCGTAGTTGGCGGCGTGGGGACTGCTTTCGTCAGCGTCGAAGGCATATCTGATGGATTTGATGCCCAGCTGGTCGAGCATGTTCTGGTGGTCCTGCTGGGCGGTGAACGTAACCGGTTCCTGCGCATAGGATGCTGCGCACAGGAGGCAGCCGGCGAGTAAAAGAATCAGCTTTTTCATGTGGTAGGGTTTAAAACACCCACTAAGTTAGTCTTTAATTATTGAAAAAGCACCCGGAGAGGGTAAAAAACGGACGAAATATCTGTTTCCCGTGCGGTAAATGATGTACGGATAATCGGTGGAAAGCAGTATCTTTGCGCAGGTATGAAAACGAGAGACATCATCATTCTTTGCATGGCTGCCGTACTGACTGCCATGTCATGCGACAACGCAAAGGGCACCATGGAGACAGAACTCTTCCATTGGGCTGATTCTACATCCTGTGCATATCTGACGATTGACGCAGAACTGCCTTCCGGCAGCGACCGCGTCTCCGTGGGGGTGCGGAGGGAACTTGCCGGCGTCATCGACCGGATCCTCAGCCATATAACCTCATACGAGGACGAAAGGTTCTTCGCCCCGTTCCCCGGCGCCGAAGGCGATACGCAGGGAATGCTTGCCTACTACCGCGACAGCGCGTTCGCGGTCATCGCGCGCCTCGCGCAGGCGGATGCCGACGAACGTGCGTCCTACATCCTCGAGGACAGCGACTTTACCGACGAGGAGAAGGAGACGATGCTGGCGGATTTCCCGCGTTGGGCCTATGAGTTCGGCCTCAGGAAAACGGTGGAGACCGACCGCTACATCGTTTTTCAGTCGATGGATTATATCTATATGGGCGGAGCACACGGCGGCGTCACCGGCGAGGGCAGCATGACTTTCTCGAAGAAGGACGGAAGCTATGTCCCGAATATCGTCGACGCCTCCCTTTCTGACGGAATGCAGCCCCTTCTCATCGCCGGTCTGCTTCGGTATTACTCTGAAAACGGGTACGATACGACTTGGGACGAACTGAAGGAGAGCCTTTTCATCGAGGACGGGGTCATCCCTCTTCCTTCCTGGCAGCCGTATCCTTCGCCGGAAGGGCTGGTGTTCACCTATCAGCAATATGAAATCGCGAGCTATGCCGAAGGTATGCCCTCATTCGTGGTTCCATACCCTGACATCGAACCTTTCCTTACTCCTGAAGCGAAGGCCTTGGGGCTGTGATCATTCAGCCTGGATGAAATAGAAGGGGCTTTCCGACAGCCACATGACGCCCGGCGCATCGGACTCGTGTCCGACGATGCGGCGGGCGAACAGCGGAGTGCGCTCATAGTGGTCCGGCGCATCCGGGTCGAGGGAGCTGATCCGCACGTAGTGCGAGGCGTGGATGAACCTTCCGCCGCCGATATATATTCCGACATGGTTGACGCGCGCCGGTTTTTCTCCGGTCGCGGGAGTGCCGAAGAACAGCAGGTCGCCGGGTTCGAGCGCGTCGAGCGGGGCAGGAGCGCCGGCGCGGGCCTGCTGCGAGGCGTTCCTCGGCAGCAGCAGGCCGTTCATGAAGAAGGCACACCTGGTAAGTCCGCTGCAGTCCACTTCCTTGATGGAGGTTCCGCCCCACATGTAAGGAGAGCCGAGGAAACGGAGTGCGGTTCCGGCCACGTTGTCACCCGTCAGGTTCCGGGAAAGTGTCCACTGGCGGAAATCCGCCACCTCGCCCCTGCTCACCCAGCCTGGCCTGCCGTCAGGCAGCCTGCAGGCAAGGAAGCGGCCTTTCCTGAGCGGCCGGCCATTGGCCCCTGTCAAGGCTCGTACCAGTCCTCCCATTACGAATTCGCTTATTTTGAGGGACTTGTCCGAGGGTTCGGAGTATATATACGTGACATCCGCGATGCAGATGTACTTGTCGCTTGCTATGTAGTCATTGACCTGCGCGGCTGTCATCTCCGTCAGCCCGAGTTCAGTGGTCCAGGCGGTGTACGGCTCGGGGCTGACGATGCGGCGCCAGTAGTCCTCCTCACCGACTATCTCGACCACCGTGCCCATAAGGGCCTGGTCCCCGTTCTCGGCGGTGTAGTCGGGCGCCTCGCGCATGAAGTCCGCAGAGAGGCCGGTCACGGCCCAGCGGCGGCCTTCGCCACCCGGGACCTGCGCGGCAGCCGCGAGGCAGGTGACGGCGGCGCAGAATACAAGAACAAGCTTCTTCATATCCTTATCCATTTAATGCAAATATAGGCAAAATCCTCTAACTTTGCGGAGCGACATGGAGAAGAGATACAATTCATACGCGGGCTATTTCCGGGAGAAATACGGCGAGCGGCTGCAGAAGCTCGTCATTGACGCCGGTTTCACCTGCCCGAACCGTGACGGCACAGTTGGTTCCGGAGGCTGCTCCTTCTGCGACAACGCAGCGTTCCACCCGGGCTACAGCACTCCCGGGAAAAGCATATCACAACAGCTTGACGAAGGCATATCCTTCCATAAGGTCCGTTACCGTGGTGCGTCGCATTATCTTGCCTATTTCCAGTCATATAGCAATACCTATGGTCCTGTGGAACACCTCAGGCGGGTATACTCCGAGGCTCTCGCGCATCCTCAGGTCGTCGGCATTGTCATTGGGACGAGGCCGGACTGCATCGACGACGCGAAGCTCGACCTGCTCGAGGAGTTGAGGGAAATGCCGATGCCCGGCAGGCCGGAGCCTTTCCGCACCCCGTTGATCCAGGTCGAGTACGGCATCGAATCGTGCTATGACGCCACGCTGGAGCACGTGGGGCGCGGCCACGGTTTCGACTGTGCCCGAAGGGCCGTCGAAACCACCGCCGCGCGCGGCTTCGACGTCGGCGCCCATTTCATCCTCGGTCTCCCGGGGGAGACCCGGCAGATGCTCCTGGACCAGTGCGCGACGATCAATGCTCTGCCCCTGAACAGCGTCAAGTTCCACCAGCTCCAGCTGGTCAGGGGGACGCGGATGGAGGCGGAGGCGCGTGAACATCCTGAACGTTTCCTCGAGTGGACCCTGGACGAGTACCTGGACCTGATAATCGATATCCTGGAGCGCCTCCGCCCCGACCTCTATGTCGAAAGGGTGGCGGGCGAAGTGCCCCCGCGCTTCGTCGGGAAGGCCAGGTGGGGGCTCATCCGCAACTTCCAGATCCTGCATCTTCTGGACGCCCGACTGGAGGCCCGCGATACCCGTCAGGGCGTCCTTGCGGCCCGCTGATTTTTGTTTGATGAAGATTATTCCTATATTTGCCAGTTACAAAGGTAAATGAAGGTAAAAGTATCCATATTGCTCTGCACCCTGCTCGCGCTGCTGGCATCCTGCCGCGCGATAAAGGATTTCGTGCACGACGGGGACGTGGTGGCCCGTGTCGGCCAGCACAAGCTTTTCCTCACCGACCTCCAGGACTATATCCCGAACGGACTCGCCCCGGAGGACAGCACACGTCTCGCCGACCAGTATATCCGGTCCTGGGCCGCCGAGCAGCTCTTCCTGGACATGGCTTCAGAGCAGCTCTCCAAGTCCGAAAAGGACGTTTCGAAGGAGCTCGAGGCCTACAAGAGTTCCCTCCTGCGCTACCGCTACGAACAGCGCTATGTGAATGAAAGGCTCGACACTACGGTCACGAGAAGTGAGATTGAGGAGTATTACGAAGCGCACAACGACCTTTTCGTGCTCGACGTTCCCATCCTCAAGGCCCGTTTCCTGGACATCATGGAGGACTCTCCCAACTACGAGACCATCCGCCGGAGGATGTCGTCCAACGAGTATGAGGACATAGCCGAGGCCGACAGCCTCGCTTATTCTTCCGCCCTGCGCTATGCGGACTGGTCGGACCGCTGGATCGATGCGGTCGCCCTTGCCAGGGAGTTCGGGACCGACTACGGCACGATGCTTTCCAGGCTTTCGGGCTCGTTCATCGAGATGCGCGAGGAGAGGGGCGACATCAAGGTGGCATACATACTGGATACGCGCCGGGCCGGGACCCTCGCTCCGCTCGAGTATTGCGAGGACCGCATCCGGGACATCATCATAAGCACAAGGAAACAGAAGCTCCTTACGACTTTGGAACAAGACTTGCTTGATAATGCCCTGTCCAAGGAGAATTTCATTATATATTCTGAGAAATGAGAAAGACATTCATCGTCCTGGCGGTTGCAGCCTTTGCGTGCCTCGGCACCACGGCGTCCGCACAGAGATATAGCGGAGGTTTGATAGACAAGATCGTCGCCGTGGTCGGCGGCGAGATGGTCACGCTCGGAGACATCGAGTCGCAGGTGCAGGTCATGCGTTCCCAGGGCGCCACCCCGGACAGGGGTACGCGCTGCGAGATACTCGAACAGATGCTGGAGTCCAAGCTCTTCCTTATGCAGGCGCGCGTAGACTCGCTTACCGTCAACAGCGACATGGTCGAGAACCAGCTTTCCAGCCGCATCGACGAGGTCCGTACGATGCTCGGAGGAGACGAGCAGGTCGAGGAGTATTTCCACAAGCCCCTGTACCGCCTGCGCGACGAGTGGCGCCAGCAGTTCGAGGACATGAGCCTTACCCAGCAGGAACAGTCCAACATCGCCGAGACCGTCCCTGAGATGACCCCGTACGATGTCAAGCAGTATCTCGACACCGTCGACGTCAACAGGCTGCCGGTCGTGCCGATGAAATACCAGATGAGCCAGATTTGTCTCTATCCCGACCGCGAGGCGGCGGCGCTGGCTGTAAAGGAGCGCCTCCTCGCCCTGCGGGAGCGCATCCTCAACGGCGAGAGGTTCGCCACCCTCGCCCGCATCTATTCCGAGGATACCGGCAGCGCCAGGAGGGGAGGAGAACTCGGAATGGCTTCAAAGTCGATTTATTGGCCGGTGTTCTCCGACGCCGCAATGTCGCTCAGGCCCGGCACCATTTCCCAGATTGTCGAGACCCCGGACGGATTCCATATCATCGAGGTCCTGGAGAAGAAGGGTGACATGTTCAATGCACGTCACATCCTCCTCAAGCCCCAGTATACGCAGGCCGACCAGGACAAGGCCTTCAAGACCCTCGACTCGCTCCGCACGGAGATCCAGAACAAGGCCGTGACCTTCGAACTGGCCGCACGGTTCTATTCCGAGGACCCCGCCACCCGCACCAACGGAGGCCAGATGTCCGACCCCAATACCGGTTCGTCCTATTTCGAAGTCGACCAGATCAAGCCCCAGGACTATGCAGCCATCAGCGAACTGCAGGAGGGCGAAATCTCCGTCCCCATCGCTTCGCTGGACAATGAGGGCCGCGACGGCAACCTCGTCTACAAGATCATCCGCCTTGACAAGATACTTCCAGCGCATACCGCCACTTTCGAGAATGATTTCTCCGACATCGCCGCCCAGGTGAGATACGAGAAGCAGATGAAGGTGATAGACAAGTTCATAGAAGGGAAGATCGGCGAGACCTATATCGTCCTCGACCCGATGTTCAAGGACTGCGAATTCAACCGCAGCGGATGGGCCGGCAAGTTCCGCGAAGATTAGTCCTTCCAGATGTCCCTGCGAGAATCATTCATCCTGTCGCTGCTGTCGGTGGCGCTCCTGACACCGTTGTCCGCCCAGACCAACAGGGGGCAGACGGACAGCGTGGTTGTCCTGATGAATGCCAAGTCGCTGGAACTCCTCGAGGATGAGTCAGGGACGCAGTTCCGCAGGGCCATCGACGCCCGTTTCCTTCACAACAACACCTATCTGGTCTGCGATTCCGCCCTCTGGAACGTCGACCAGCGCATCATCAATGCCTTCGGCCACGTCCAGATCATCCAGGACCGCACGGTCCTGTCCAGCGACAGGCTGGACTACCTGATCGACGAGGACCTCGCCCAGTTCCGCGGGTCGCTGGTCCAGCTGCTCGACAAGGACGGCAATACCCTGCGTACTAGATACCTGGACTATAATACCAAGGACAGCGTGGCGGTTTTCGAGCGCGGAGCCTCGATGCGGGACAAGGACGGCCAGATCATAGAAAGCCAGAACGGCACATACGAGTCCAGGAACAAGGTTTTCTACTTCGACCGCTTCGTGAACATGTATACGGACTCCGTCTACATCAACACCACGAGCATCGCTTACCATACCGACAGGGATGTCGCCGACTTTTTCGGAGGCCTGGATGCGTGGAAGGGCAGGAACATGCTGTCTTCGCAGAGCGGTTCGTATGACAAGGGCAATGACCGTTTCTTCTTCACGGGAGACGTTCACCTGATGTCCGACACCCAGGAAGGGTGGGCGGATTCGCTGTATTTCGACAGGACGCGCAATGACATGGAGATGTTCGGCAACGTCCAGGTGACCGATTCAACGCGCAATGTGTCTGCCCTGTCCGAAAGGATGTTCTATGTCGACAGCCTTTCCAGGATCACCCTTGAACGCAATGCCACCGTGATCGCGGAGACCGACCAGGGCGGCGCCCGTGATACTGTGTATATGGCCTCCGACCGGGTCGTCTATCACACTGTGCAGAAGTGTGACATCAACGGGAATGTCATTGACGCTGCGACAGGGCGTCTGGAGAGCCTCAGGGCGGATCCGGTCGCCGGATACCGCACTCCTGCCGCATCCTCTGATGGAAACGGTCCGGATGCGTCCGGGAAGCTGGATCTGTTGGAACCGCAGGGGCAGGCGGACACTTCCGTGGCCGATCCTGATACCGGAGGCCTGTCCGGCGATCCTTCCCAGATTCCGGTTGATTCCCTGAAGATCGACAGGGATTCCCTCGGTACGAAGGGCATAGTTGCCGATTCCCTTGCCGTAGATGCCGGACCGCAGCTGGATTCCGCCGCCCTTGCGGAGCAGATGCGCCTCGATTCCATAGCCGCGCGGGAGAAATTCGTCGCAGATTCCCTCAGCAACCGCGACACGACGCGCATAGGCTTCCTTACGGCACTAGGCCATATACGCATCTTCAAGTCCGACATGCAGGCCCGCTGCGACTCGCTCGAGTATTGCGACCTCGATTCGCTCGCCAGGATGTTCATCTCTCCCATAGTCTGGAACGAGGGGAACCGCCAGTATACTTCGGACAGCCTTACCGTATCGGTAAAGAACCAGCGCATGGACAAGGCCAACCTTATGTCCAATGCATTCATAATCATACAGGAGGACAGCATCTGCTTCGACCAGATCAAGGGAACGGAGATAATGGCGTATTTCGACAGCACCACCGTCCTTGAGCGTTTCGACGCCCTCGGAGGCGCTTCCGCGCTGTTCTATCTCCAGGAGAACGATGTATTCGCGACCGTGAACAAGGTGGAAGCCAAGGTGATTTCCGCCAATTTCGTGGAGGGGGCGCTTGACCGCCTTTACTATTACGAGAACCCCAAGAACGATGCCTACCCTGTGGTGCAGCTGCCTCCGGAGGAGAAGCAGATGAAAGGCTTCTCGTGGCAGCCGGAGACCCGCCCGAAAGGGAAGGAGGACATTACGACGCTGGAACTCAGGCCTTCCGAGCGTCTGAAATACCTCGCGAGGCCTATGCCTGCGTTCACCGAGACCGACAGGTATTTCCCCGGGCACATGGATGCGGTTGCCAAGAAACTTGCTGCGGCGGACTCCTTGCGCCGCGTACGCCACGCCGAAGAGCGTGAGCGGCAGGTGCTGCGGGAGGCCGAACTCGCCGCGGCCGCCGATTCCTTGTCGCAGGAGGCTGCTGCGCCGTCGGACACCGTGTCGATAACCGTAGGGGCAGAGGGTGCTGCGGCGCCTGCCGACAGCCTTGCCGGGCCGGTCGTTCATGAACAGGTCCCGGCACAGGCCGACAGTCTGGCCGTGGATGCGGTTGAAGGGAATGTCCCTGTGGTGAATGAGCGTGAGCTCTCGCCGGAGGAGCTGAAGGCCGAGGCGCAGGCGCGCAAGGCCGCCGGGAAGGCGGCGAAGAAGGCTGAGGCCGAAGCGAAGCGGAAGGCGCGCAGCGACGCCCGCGAGGCCCGCTGGGCCGAGCTGGACGCGCGCGACGCCGCCAAGGCCGCCGCCAAGGAGGCCAAGGCCCTCGAGAAGAAGCGCAAGAATACCCTGAAGATGGTCCTGCAGGCACAGAAAGACGCCGCACGGGACCAGAAGAGGCTCGAAAAATACATCCGTAAATACGAGAAGAAGAAGGCCCGCAGGGACGCCCGCAAGAAGGATATACAAGAAGAAATCCAATAGTCATGGAAGAGAACAAGAACTATTCGCTGCCTGAGAACGCCCATCGCGAGCTCGGGCCCGGCGAGGAGTACAAGCCCATCCTCGGCCCCGAAAAGAATTTCCCGGAGGTGACTCCTTATTCAGTGGTAATGGGCGTCATCATGGTCGTCATCTTCTCGGCGGCCGCTGCCTACCTCGGCCTCAAGGTCGGCCAGGTATTCGAAGCCGCCATCCCCATCGCCATCATCGCCGTCGGCGTGACCGGCGCCCTTGGCAAGAAGGGAGGACTGAGCCAGAACGTCATAATCCAGTCCATCGGAGCCTGCTCCGGTTCGATCGTGGCCGGCGCCATCTTCACGCTCCCTGCCATCTACATCCTCGGCCTGGACGTCAATTTCTGGCAGATGGTGTTCTCGTCCCTGCTCGGCGGCGTGCTCGGCATCCTGTTCCTGATTCCTTTCCGCAAGTATTTCGTCAAGGAAATGCACGGAAAGTATCCTTTCCCCGAAGCCACTGCGACCACTCAGGTCCTGGTCAACGGAGAGGGCGGCGGCAAAGGCGCCAGGACCCTGCTTATCAGCGGCCTCATCGGCGGTCTCTATGACTTCATCGTCGCCACCTTCGGCGCCTGGAGCGAGACCCTGACCACCACCGTGATGCACTGGGGGCAGGTCGTCGCCGACAAGGCCAAGGTCGTTCTCAAGCTGAATACAGGTGCCGCCGTGCTTGGCCTCGGCTACATCATCGGCCTCAAGTATGCCTTCGTCATCTGCTGCGGTTCGTTCCTGGTCTGGCTCGTCATCATTCCCCTTATGAACCTCGTCTGGGGAGGCAATGTGATTGACCTGATGCATACGGGCGTGGCTCAGACCATCGGCCAGATGCCGCCCGAGCAGATATTCAAGGACTATGCGCGCCACATCGGCATCGGCGGCATAGCGACGGCCGGCATCATCGGCATCATCCGTTCGGCCGGTGTCATCAAGTCCGCCGTCGGCCTGGCGGCCGGCGAGTTCCGGCGCAAGCCGGGCGAGGCCGCGGTGGCCGTGGAGCGCACCCAGAGGGATATTCCCATGAAGACCGTCATCTTCGGCATCATCATAGCCCTCCTCGCCGTCTTCGCCTTCTTCGCCTTCGGCGGTGTCGTGGACAATGTCTGGCAGGCTCTCATCGGCCTCCTCATCGTGGCCGTAATCTCCTTCCTGTTCACTACCGTTGCTGCCAACGCCATCGCCATCGTGGGGTCGAACCCTGTCAGCGGCATGACCATCATGACCCTCATCATAACCTCGCTCGTGCTCGTGGCCGTGGGCCTGAAGGGCAATGCCGGAATGGTGGCGGCCATGCTCATCGGCGGAGTGGTCTGCTCAGCCCTTTCGATGGCCGGAGCGTTCATCACCGACCTCAAGATCGGTTACTGGATCGGAACGACTCCCGCCAAGCAGGAGACCTGGAAGTTCGTCGGCACTCTCGTCGCAGCGGTGACCGTGGCAGGCGTGATGCTGGTTCTCAACAAGACTTACGGATTCGTCGGCGACAATGCCCTTGTGGCCCCGCAGGCCAATGCAATGGCCGCAGTCATACAGCCGATGATGAACGGCGGCAGCGCGCCCTGGCTGCTCTACGGCATCGGTGCGCTCATCGCCATCCTCCTTACAGTATTCAAGGTCCCGGCGCTGGCATTCTGCCTCGGAATGTTCATTCCCATCGACCTTAACCTCCCCCTGCTCGTCGGCGGAGCCATTTCCTGGTATATCGGTTCCCGCTCAAAGGACAAGGCGCTCAACGCCGCCCGTCAGGAGAAGGGCACCCTCATCGCCAGCGGTTTCATCGCGGGCGGTGCCCTTATGGGCGTGGTCAGCGCCATCCTCAAGTTCGCCAACGTCGACTGGTTCATGTATGGCTGGAACGGCCGCTTCGGCGAGGCCGTGGCCATCATTCCTTTCCTCTGCCTTGTGGCTTACATGATTTTTGCATCGATGAAAAAAGATAAATAGCTATGGAAAAGATCCTTGACAGATTCCTCAGATATGTCGCAGTGGACACGCAGTCCTGCGAAGAGTCGGAGAGCCAGCCGTCCAGCGCGAAGCAGCTGACGCTGCTGGCGATGCTCCGCGACGAGCTCACCGCCCTCGGCGTCGAGGCTGCCCTTGACGAGTACGGCTATGTGATGGGCCGCATCCCGGCCAATATCGATGGCCCTGTTCCCAAGCTGGGCTTCATAGCCCATGTCGACACGTCCCCGGACGCATCGGGCGCGGACATCAAGCCTCAGATCATCGAGAATTACGACGGCGGGGACATAGCCCTGTCCGGTGTTCCCGGTCTCTTCCTCAGGCCTTCCGAGTTTCCTGAGATGCTCGGGCACAAGGGCGAGACGCTGATCACCACGGACGGCACCACACTGCTCGGCGCCGACGACAAGGCCGGCGTGGCGGAAATCATGCATGCGGTTCAGTACATCATGGAGCATCCGGAGTTCAAGCACGGAGAGATCCGCATCGGCTTCACTCCCGACGAGGAGATAGGCCGCGGCGTCGTTAAGTTCGACGTGAAGAAGTTCGATGCCGACTATGCTTATACGATGGACGGGGGTGACATCGGCGAGCTGGAGTTCGAGAACTTCAACGCCGCTGCCGCGACCATACATATCCAAGGCCGCAACGTCCATCCCGGCTATGCCAAGGGCAAGATGAAGAACGCGATGCGCATCGCCATCGAACTCAACAGCCTGCTCCCGGTGGAGCAGAAGCCGGAGTACACTGAAGGATACGAGGGATTCTTCCACCTCATCGGGTTCAACGGCACTGTCGAGGAGGCTACCATATCCTATATTATAAGGGACCACGACATGGCCCTGTATGAGCACAAGAAGGGAGTGATGCAGCAGTGCGTCGATTTCATCAACCTCAAGTACGGCGAGGGCACGGCTACTGCGAACATCCGTCACCAGTATTACAATATGCGTACGCAGGTGGAGCCCCACTATCACGTGGTGGAGAAAGCCGTCAAGGCCATGGAGATGGAGGGCATCAAGCCCAGGATCCAGCCCATCAGGGGCGGAACCGACGGCGCCAACCTCTCCTTCATGGGCCTTCCCTGTCCCAATATCTTCGCAGGAGGGCTCAACTTCCATGGCAAGATGGAATTCGTCCCTCTCGAGAGCATGGAGGCGGCTTCCAAGGTGATACTCAATATAATAGCCTTGTACGCCGAATAAGCGTCCTGAGTGGTCGGGAACTTTTTTTGATTTTTTCGCAAAAAAGATTTGCAGGATTCAAAAAAGTCCGTATCTTTGCAGCCCGTTTCGAAAGAAACTGAGTTTAATCGAAACGAAATTTAGTTATTTGACAATACTGAGAGAGATTACAACGAGGTAAAGAAGTTAGAGATTAAAGTCTGTAATATTTGAATTCGAGTT
>JAEEGL011807044.1_pt1 | contig 28699 bp, 29 predicted proteins | sample 9134231 | NCBI WGS metagenome assembly JAEEGL01 (sample SAMN16246548, study PRJNA631951) | gut metagenome | biome: gut microbiome; feature: rumen; material: fiber-attached | host: Bos | place: Iran: Karaj | collected 2018-10 | reverse complement strand
TATGGATAATAATGTAACGCTTTTACCAGCAGATATTTATCAAGTTGTTAATAAAAGTTTATTAAATGAATATGATAAACTTGTTTTATCTATGCTTTATATGCCTATAATAGGTAATGTATCTATTTCTCTATATGAATCTTTATATAATGAGTTAAAAGCTAATAGTTATATTTCTGTTGAACTTACTCATCATCATTTAATAACTAATTTAGGAATTAGTTTAAATGAACTTAAAACCGCAAGAATGAAACTAGAAGGTATTGGATTATTAAAAACATATTATATGGAAGGTAATGTTAATTCATATATTTATGAATTATATAGTCCAATAAGTGCTAATGAGTTTTTTAATCATCCAATATTTAATATGGTTTTATATAATACTTTAGGTAAAGAAGAATATGAAAGAGTATTTAACTACTTTAAAGTTCCTTCAATTAGTTTAAAAGGCTACAAAGAAATAACTTCTCCTTTTGACATGACTTTTAGTAGTAAGAATTTAACTAATTATGAAATAGAATGTGGAGAAGCAATTAAGAAAGAAAAATTAAAGTTAAATTATTTTTATGACTTTGATTTTGATTTATTAGTTTCTTCTATGCCTAAAAATTTATTTAATATTAAGACTTTAAATAAAATAAATAAAGAACTAATAAGAGATTTAGCATTTCTTTATGATCAAGATGCATATTCAATGAGTGAACTTGTAAAAGCCTCTTTAAATGAATTAGGTATGATTGATAAAGAAGAGTTAAGAAAAAATGTTAGAAAATATTATCAATATAATAATGCGAATAGACTTCCTAGTTTAATATTTAAATCACAACCAGAATATTTAAGTAGTCCAAAAGGAGATAATTCTCCTAGAGGTAAGATGATTAAAGTATTTGAAACAGTATCACCATATAAGTTTTTAAAGTCTAGAAATAATGGGGCTAAGCCAACTGATAGAGATATGAAATTATTAGAAGATTTATTAATAGATATTAAACTAAATCCAGCAGTTGTTAATGTATTAATTGATTATGTACTTAAAATTAACAATAAAAAGCTTACAAGAGCTTATGTTGAGACAATTGCTTCTCAATGGAAAAGACTTGGAATAGAGACTGCTAAAGAAGCAATGGAACAAGCAGAAAAAGAGTATAAAAAGCGTAAAAAAGTAACTCCTAAAGAAAGAGTAAAGAAAGAAGATATAACACCTGTATGGTTTAATAGAGAAATAAAAGGTGAAGAATTAACTGAAGAAGAGAAAAAAGAATTTGAAGAATTAGTAAAGGAGTTTAAATAATGAAAAATATTATTAAATTAGCTAAAGAAAAAAGAAATATTAAAGTAAATACTAAATCTTTAAAACAAGAATTTATGAAATCTTTGGAAGATCAAAATTTTGTAAAAATAGTTAATAGGTTAGATGTACCAGAAGAAGTTTTAATAAATAATAATTCAAAGATTAGAGAAACAATAGAAGAATTAAAGAATTGTAAAACTTGTAAAGGACTAGATCATTGTAAAAATCATTTATGTGGCTATGTAAGTTATCCTGTTAAAGAGGGTGAAGGTTTAATATTTGATTATGTACCATGTAAATATCAAAAAGAAATAAATAGAGAAAAAACAAATGTTACTTATTTTGAAGTACCTAAATTTATTAAAGAAGCTAAAATGAGTGATATATATCCTGAAAAAGAAAGACTTTCTATTATTAAATATATGAAAGATTTTATTAGTAAATTTGATACTGATAAAAAATTAAAAGGATTATATTTATGTGGTTCCTTTGGAAGTGGAAAATCTTATTTAATAAGTGCTTTAATAAATGAAGTATCTAAAAAAGGATATAATTCAATAATACTTTATTATCCTAATTTACTTAGTAGTTTAAAAGCATCTTTTAATACAGAAGATTTTGATATAAAACTTGATAGTATTATGAGATGTGATTTACTCTTAATAGATGATATCGGTGCTGAAAATAATACTGCTTGGTCTAGAGATGAGATACTAGGTACTATTCTTCAATATAGGATGGATAATGAATTATCAACATTCTTTACTTCTAACTTAAATTTACAGGAATTAGAAGAACATTTAAAAGTAACTAATAACGGAGCAGAAAGTGTTAAAGCTAGAAGAATAATTGAAAGAATAAAACAATTAACTAATTATATGGAATTAATTAGTGAAAATAAGAGGAAATAAGTTAAAATTGACTTATTTTTTTATTTGTTATATAATATATATTCCTGAAATGAGGGGGGATATATATGTTAATTAGTTTATATTTATTAACAATTATATATACAAATACTATGGGTTTAATTATTATTAGTAAATGTAAACCTTTTATTAATAAAGAAATTGAATCTAGAGGATATATTAAAAAAAGTTTATCTGATAATGAATTATTAAGTAAAGTAATAAAAGATTCATTACTATTTTTTATACCTGGATATTATTTAAAAAAGGCAATTGATTTAACTAGTAAAGATGCTGATATAGATAAATTAATAGAAAGAAAAGAAAAAACTGGTGAATTTATAAAAGCATCTAATGATGAAGAATATGCAATTCCTAAAATAGATAGTATTTTTAAAAAGGAATTATCACTTTCTTTAGGTAAATATGAAAAACCATCTATATATAAATCAATTAGTAATGAAAAAAGTATGTATTCTGATACAAGACTTCCAAAAGGCGATGAAGTAGATATGGACTTTTGGGAAGAAGAGGAAAATGATTTAAAGCCTTTATTAGAAACAACAGAAGAACAAGATAATGTTGAAATAAGAAAAGAACCTATTCAAGAATATCTATCTTCTGTTAGTGATGATGAATTAATTGAAATGATAAGCCAATTAGATAGAATTCGTAAATTAAAAAAAGAAAGTGAAGATTTTTTAAATAATAAAGCAGCATAATTGAATTTTATTTAAATTTGTGATAATATGAATTTAATGTGTTGATGAGGACAAGATTATTAAATAAGTTTTATAGAGAGTTAGTGGGTGCTGTAAACTAATAAATGAGTTTAATAATTACTACCTTTGAATGGAGCCAATCACTCCCGGTTAAAACCGTTATATTTAATTAAGTAAAATCTTAGGATGGTACCGTGTATTTTTAAGCACTCCTTTATGGAAGTGCTTTTTATTTTTATAAGGAGGATGTATGTTAGAAGATTATTTTAGTAGTGAAGAAATAGAAGCATTAAGAAGATGTGATAATCTTGAGATCAAATGTTTAAGAATAATCGCTAAATTATTTGATGGACGAACCGATAAGTGTGGAAAACCATATTTAGGTCATCTACTTAGAGTTAGTGAAAGACTTACTGATAAAGATGAAAGATGTGCTGCGCTTCTTCACGATACATTAGAAGATATTGAAGGGTTTTCCGCAGATATGCTATTAAATTTAGGTGTTCCGCAGAATGTAGTTGATATGGTAGTACTACTAACTAAAACAAAAGGACGTTCTTATGATGAAGAGATAAATGGTATTATTAGAAGTGGTAATAATGGGGCTTTAAGAATAAAGTTTTCAGATATGTTAGATAATTCTTCTCCTGAAAGATTATGTGATTTAGATGAAGAAACAAGGACAAGATTAACTAATAAATATAGTCCACAATTAAAAAAATTAAAATTAGAATTAAAGAAAAGAGGAATAGAGAAATGAGAAATATTAAAGAAGATGAAAAATTAAGTATATTAAATCATAGTTGTGCTCACTTACTTGCACAGGCAGTAAAACATTTATATCCAGAAGCAAAGTTTTGGGTAGGACCAGTAGTAGAAGAAGGATTCTATTATGATATAGATTTAGGAGATAAAAGTCTTACTGAAGAAGATTTACCATTAATAGAAAAAGAAATGAAAAAAATAAGTAAAGATGGTAAAAGAATAGTAAGACATGAACTTTCTAAAGATGAAGCTTTAGAAATGTTTAAAGATGATCCATATAAGATAGATTTAATATCTAGAATGGATGAAAATGATACAGTCATTAGTTGTTATACTCAAGGAGATTTTACAGATTTGTGTAGAGGGCCTCATGTTGAAACAGTTAAATTAATTAAGTATTTTAAACTATTAAAAATTAGTGGAGCTTATTGGAAAGGCGACGCTAAAAATAAAATGCTTCAAAGAATATATGGAGTATGTTTTGAAACAGAAGAAGATTTAAATGAATATGTACGTGAACTTGAAGAAGCAAAAGAAAGAGATCATAGAAAAATAGGTAAAGATTTGGAAATATATATGTTATCTGATTTAGTAGGTCGTGGTCTTCCAATGTATTTACCAAATGGGTTTATATTATGGAATGAATTAGAAACTTATATTAGAACTAAAGAACAAAAAAGAGGATATTTACATGTTCAAACTCCACCACTTGGTAATGTAGAGCTTTATAAAACTTCTGGACATTTAGAGCATTATAAAGACTCAATGTTTCCAATAATGGAAGTTGAAGATGAGGAATATGTACTTCGTCCAATGAATTGCCCTCATCATATGGTTTTATATGGAAATAGTCTTCATTCATATAGAGATTTACCATTACGTATAGCTGAGGTAGCAAGAGACTGTAGATATGAATCATCTGGTTCATTAAAAGGTATTGAAAGATTAAGAAGTTTTTGTCAAAATGATTCACATATTTTTTGCACTATTGATCAAGTTGAAAGTGAATTTAAAAATGTGGTTGATTTAATACTAGAAGTATATAGAGATTTAGGTATTAAAAATTATAGATTTGAATTAAGTTTGAGAGATCCAGAAGATAAAGTAAAATATCATCAAGATGATGAAATGTGGGATAAGGCAGAGAATGCTCTTAGAAAGATAATGGATGATTTAGGATATCCTTATGAAGAAAAGATAGGAGAAGCTGCTTTCTATGGACCTAAACTTGATGTACAAGTTAAACCAGCAGTAGGAAACGAGTACACTATTTCTACTTGCCAAATTGATTTCTGCTTACCTATGAAATTTGATTTAAAATATATAGATGCAGATGGTAGCAAGAAAACTCCAGTGGTAATACATAGAGCTATATTAGGGTCAATTGATAGATTTATGGCATTCTATTTAGAAGAAACTAAAGGAAATCTCCCTTTATGGATGAGTCCAAGACAAGTAAATATTATTCCAGTTAATAATGAATATCACTTAGAATATGCAAATCGTATAAAAAGTGAATTAGAAAACCATAATATTAGAGTAAGTGTTGATGATAGAGATGAAAAACTAAGTTATAAGATGAGAGAATCAGTTATTAAAAAGACTCCGTATACATTAATACTTGGAGATAAAGAAAGGGATGCTAATACTATTAGTTATCGTCTAAGAGGGTCTGAATCTACTGAAAACTTATCTATAGAAGAGTTTGTTAATAAGATAAATAAAGAGATAAAAGATAAAACTATGTTCTAGTGAGGTGATTAAAACTTGACATTTTATGTCAAATGTTGTATAATTATACCACGAAATCTTAAAGGGGGGTTTTAAGATGAGAAATAGATATTTATTAGATTATTTGGATGAAAATTATTATAAGAAATTAGAGAGAAGTTTAAAGAAATACAACATGATGGCTTATAAGAAATTAGTATTTGATTTTTATCCAAAATTAAGAACAGGTGAATTTGTTGGTGAATTAGTTTCATTAAATAAACATGATCAAACTGAAACATATGAATTAAAATTACCTACAGATACATTGTTCGTAAAAGTTTATGGTGAAGTTAAATTAAATTATACAGTATATAAATCTCAAAATACTGTTATGTTAAACTCACTTGAACCTAAAGAAATTTTAATGGATGGACATAAAACTGAGTTAACAGCTTACAAAGGTATTATGATTAGTAAAGCTAATGCTCAAAAAGAAATGTTCAAAATCGACTTAATTAGTAGATTAGAAGGAAATAAATAATTTTCCTTCTTTTTTATTTAAAAATATGTTGTAATTTAAGTATTATTATGGTATATTATAAAAACGGATGGACCTTTAGCTCAGTTGGTTAGAGCATCTGGCTCATAACCAGGCGGTCGCAGGTTCGAGTCCTGCAAGGTCCACCACTTTATATGCAGGTGTGGCGAAATTGGCAGACGCACTAGACTTAGGATCTAGCGGGGTGACCCATGGGGGTTCAAGTCCCTTCACCTGCACCACTTAAAAATATATCAATCATTTATGATTGTTTTTTTATTGGGTAAAAGAAATGGATGATTTTGAGAGATAATATACAAAAAAAATAAAGTTTTTACTTCAAATTTCAAAAAGTATGCTATAATAATTAACTGTCAAAGGGAGTTTTATTATGAGTAAAGTTGAAAATTTTGAACTTGGTGCAATATTATCTATGACCACAGGATATAGTTGTGTAGATGATTTTGACAAAGTATGGAAGTTGGTATGGTTTGTTTGTGATGATAATATGATAGGTCCTATGGGATTGGGAATGGTAAAAGATGAAGTAAAAAATCATTTACTAGCAATACATCCAGAACTTAAAAATGTTAAATATCAAAAAGGCAAAGATATACATGAATTTATTTTTCAACAAGAAGAAAAATTTGGTAATGTTCTACCTGTTACAAAAATAGGTGTAAAATTACCAAAAGAGTATACAACTAAAACTGAAGGACCAGTTAAATGCTTAAAACCTTCAAAAAGAAGTAAGAATTAGCACTCAAAAGAATGCTAATTCTTTTTGAAATGTAATTTAAATCTTTATAAAAATATGGTATATATAGAACTGATATTTATTAGTTATTCTTTTAGATATGTGTGTTCAAAATAGGCTCTTGTATCGCACCAATTATTTGACAATCTACTAGATTGTTTTTTTATTGTATAAATTTTACTATATATTTAAAACTAATAGTATGAATAAAAATAAGTTTAATAAAGATTTAATAAAATTTATTGGGGCATCTACTTGCTCTTTTACATGTGTAGGTAGAATTAAAGATATACTTGATAAAAATGGGTATATTGAATTATCTGAATCAACGATAAAAGATGTTAATATTGATAAATTTTATATAACTAGAAATGATGCTAGCATAATTGCAGTTGATATTTCTAATAGTAAAAATAATTCTTTTAATATTGTAACCACTCATACTGATACACCAGCATTATTGATAAAGCCCAATGCTTGTTATGTGAAAGAAAAGTATTTAAAATTAAATGTTATGCCATATGGTGGACTTTTAAATTTTGGATGGATTGACCATTCTTTGTCACTTGCTGGTAGAGTTATAATAAAGGAAAAGAATATTTTAAATAAAAAAATAATTGATTTTAAAAAGTCTATGTTAATAATACCTAGTGTAGCAATTCATCAAAAAAGTGAATCTAATACAAAATTAAAATTAAATGAACAAATTGATTTACAACCAATTATAGGATTATCTAATAACGTAGAAGATTTTAATAAGTTATTAAATGAAGAATGTAATGGTAAAGTAATTGATTATGATTTATATGCTTATAATAATGAAATGCCTAAATTAATAGGTATTAATAAAGAATTATTAATATCTCCTAGAATAGATAATTTAACTAGTGTGTATTCGGGATTGATTGGTTTTATTGAATCAAAATCTTCTAATATAAAAGTGTTTTGTGGATTTGATAATGAGGAAATAGGAAGTTTAACTGAGGAAGGAGCAGATAGTAATTTTCTTTTAAATGTTTTAAAAAAGATATCAGCTAAGTTAGATTTTGACTTGGCAGACTCTCTACAAAAATCATTTATAATAAATTCTGATAACACACACGGGGTTCATCCTAATCATACTGAATATTCTGATGATACAAGTAAAACTTATTTAAATAATGGTATTGCAATTATAAGAGAAGCAGGTACTTCAACCAATTCTGTATCTTCTTCTATAATAAGAATGATATGTGATAAAAACAAAATTAAATATCAAGATTCAACTGCTAGAAGTGATATAAGTGGTGGATCAACTCTTAGTGGAATAAATATAAGACATGTTAGTGTACTTTCTTGTGACATAGGTATACCTCAGTTATCAATGCATTCATCTATTGAAACTTGTTCTATTAATGATGTTTATGAATTATATAAATTAATGTATTATTTCTATAATACTATAATACTTAGAAAAGATAACAAAATAAGCTTAAAAGAACTATAAGTGTAAATAGTTCTTTTTATTTTACAGAAAATGTAAACCCCCTGAAGTGCATTTATTGAATTTTAAAAAATAAGTTGGTATTATTTATAATAGAAAGAGGTGTTACGATAATGAAAAAATTATCAAAATTAATTTTTATAACATTGTTATCTATGGTTGGATTAATAAGTGTTAATGCAGAACCATTTAATATTGATGGAACTCCATATAGTACTTTAAAAGATGCAGTAGCAGCTGCTCCAACAGATGGGACTCAGGTAACAATAACAATGACAGAAGATGTTGTTGGCGGTGCCGGTGTAGTAGTACAAGCCGGAAAAAATTTAATTATTGACTTTGGAGGTCACAGATTCGAAACAGATGCTCCAATGGTTGGATCAACTGGAACAGAAACTCAATCATTCCAATTATTAAAAGGATCAACTGTTTATATGAAAAATGGTACTTTAGTTCCAAGTAACAGAGAGGATTCATTAATGTTTATTCAAAACTATTCTAATTTAACATTAGAAAACATTGCAATTGATGCAAGTGCAAATCCAAATGCTGGATTCTATGCAGTAAGTTCAAACTATGGAGAAGTAAAATTTATTGGAAATACTTCAATAAAAGTTAACCCAAATGTTGCTGATGCTAGAGCATTTGATATGTGCTGGGCTCCAAAAATTGGAACTGGTACACCATATGCTGGAGGTACTCAAATAATAGTTAATACTACTGGTAAAATTGAAGGTATGATTGAACTTGATGTATGGGGAGCATATTATGATGCAGATGGTATTAAGAGTACATTAACTATCGAAAATATTGATTTTGATGGTACTTGGAGTATTGATTCAAGACTAGCAAATCAATTAACAATCAAAGGTGGTAAATATAATAGTTCTGTAGAAGACTATTTAGCAAGTGGTAAAAGTGAATATACCACAGATAATAAAGTGTTTGAAGTTTTACCAACAGGTAACGTTAGTTTCAAATCACATGAATTATTTGTATTAAAAGGTAAAACATTAGATGTTGAAGTAGAAGTAGAAGATGCATACAAGAAATACTTAACTTATGGAGTAGTGCATGAAGGAGTAGCAACATATGCAGATAGTAAGTTAACTGGTGTAGATCTTGGTAATACTACTTTAACAGTTAGTTTAGGAAAATTAGGTGATTCAGCAGCAGTTACAGTTTATGAAGTTAAACCTGCTGAAAGTGAAGATACTGATGAAGAAGAAACAAATACAGGAGCAAGTGTTGTTGCAACTGGAATAGTACAAACAGCTTTATCTGAAGATGAAGTAGAAGGACTTGATGAAGAAACAATTGATAATGTAAAAGAAGCAGTTCTAGCTGGTAAAACAGTTGAAACTGAAGTGTCCTACCAAGAAGTTAAAAAAGAAGATATTCCAGCAGCAGTATTGGAAGATGTTGAAGCTGAGGTTAAAAAAGAAGACGGAACAGTAGTTGGATATCTTGATATTGATTTATTATTAAAAGCTGATGATACTGAATTAGGTAAAGTAACTAAATTACCAACTCCTATTAAAGTAGTAGTTGAAGTTGATGATGCTTTAGGTAATGTACCAGCAAATGCTACAAGAAAATATTTCGTAGTAAGAATCCATGATGGTGAAGCAACATTATTAGAGGCAACTTATAAAGATGGAAAATTAACATTTGAAACAGATAGATTCTCACAATATGTATATGGATATGCAGATACTATTTCTAATATTCCACAAACAGGTGATAATATCGCTTTATATGTAACTTTATTTGCAATGTCAGTTTTAGGAATCGTTGGAACAATTATATTAAGCAAAAAGAAATTATTTAATGTAAATAAGTAATTAGTAAAAGAACTAGCTTAATGCTAGTTCTTTATTATTAAAGAGGGTATATGAAAGCAAGAAAAATAAAAAAAATATTCATTTATCTTTTTTTAATATTATTTTTATCAGTATTTATCTATTCAATTTATAATATCATAGATTGGTATATTGCTGGTAAGAAAAATGAAAAAATAATTAATGATATTAATGATGCTATAATAGAAGAAGAAATAGAAGAAGAAATAGTAGATGAAGATACATCATTAACTGTTGATTTTGAAATATTAAAAGAGAAAAACAGTGAAGCAGTTGGCTTCATTAAAGTAAATGGAACTAAAATTGAATATTCAGTTGTTAAACATAAGGATAATTTTTATTATTTAACTCATAGTTTTGATAGAAGTTATAATAAATATGGTTGGATATTTGCTAATTTTGAAAATAAATTTGATGGTACAGATAAAAATATTACTTTATTTGGGCACAACATGAGAAATGGAAGTATGTTTGGAACATTAAAGAATGTATTAACAGAGGAATGGCAATCCAATGAAGATAATCATAAAGTATTATTTATAACAGAAGAAGGTAAATTTATATATCAAGTGTTCTCAACATATAAAATATATAAAGAAGAGTATTTTGCAACTTCAAATTTTAAAGATGATTCTGAATTTTTAACATTTATAAATAAAATAAAGAAGAGAAGCAATAAAGATTATAATGTTGAAGTTACAGAGAATGATCAAATATTAACTCTTTCAACTTGTCATAGTAATAATAATTATAGAGTAGTATTACATGCAAAGAAAATGTATGAAATTGAATAGAGCGCATTGATAAAACTTAATGTGCTTTTTTACACATAAAAAGTTTTATGATATAATAATCAACAATTTATAATTATATTTTTAAACGGAGGAATCTAAATGGAAATTTATTCAATAACAAATAAAGATATCGAATTCATTAATATATTAATAGAATTGGATACTTCGATTGAAAGCATATATGAAAAACTATATTGTTTAGAAATAAAGGGTAAGAAAAATACAAAAGAGTATCAAGAGCTTTTGAATTTACTTAAAGAAGATATATTTATGGAAAAAGATATTTATGATAATGAAAAGTTAACTTATACAAGATGTAAATCTTTAATAAAATATATCATGTTTTATAAATTACCAGATGATTTTCTTACTGATGAAGAAAGTATTTCACTTCAAAGTACTCAAATTTATGATAATAAAGTTCTTAGAAGAATACTAAAAAAATTAAGAATTAAATTGTTTTTTGATATTAATTGCGCTAAAAATATAGTGCCAAAAGAATTAATTAATTCATTAAAAGAAGTAGATGAAGAAGCAGAGTTTTTAGCTTTTGATGGAATACATAGTGGAATAGAAATAACAAAAGCAATAGAAAAAGATCTTTATAATTCATATTTATATTTTTTAAATAGTTTTATAAATATTAATCGTGAAACGACAATAGAAAAAGATTTGATTCATTCAAAATATTATTTATCTTTTATAAACAGCTTAATTGAAGATGATATGTTAAGTAGTAATTTTGATATATCTGATAAACTTTATATTGGATCGAGGTTAATTGCAGATTTAAATGATATCAATTTAAATACATATACAGAACTAAGAAATTCTCAAGGTAAAAGTTCTTCTATAACTCAATTATCTCAATTAATTGACATTCATGATTTTGAATATGGTAGTAATTTAGGAATAGTTAATTCAATATTGTGTCAATGCATGCTAAGAGCTAGTTTATTATTAATGGATGACGAGGCAATTATGGATGTGAACTCTGATTTGCATGACTTTTTAGAGAGTGATGAATATCTTGAAAATCATAGTTCTGATCATATAAGCCAAGACATTGTTATTGACTGTTTTAAAAAAGTAAAAAAAGATAGGAATGTAACTAACACACTATCTTTAAGGCTAAAATAAGATATATCAATGTTTGATAGAATTATATTTCATTTAAACGAATAATATGTTATTATATATATAGGTGAAAATATGAATAATAGAAAAAAACCATTAACGATAATTTCAGGTATTTTATGGGTTTTGGTAGTAGTAGGAATTGTTATAATATTTACTGACTATACTCTTGTTAAAAAAGATAAAGATCCTATTTTTTGTATTAAATATGAAGTAAAAGAAAATATCGATGGAAATACATCAATTTGTACTGGCTTTGCATATAAATATTATCATACTATAGGAAGTGGTTATGTCAGTAAAAAGTTTGTTCCAATATGGCAAAAGGATGTAGAGGATATGCATGAATAAAATATTTAAATTCTTTATGGTTATTATTTGTATATTTTTAATGCTTTCATGTCAAAAAAATAATTTAACTACTGAAGAAACATCTGACTTAATAGAATATCCTAAATATGAAATAGGAGATTACAATAAAATGGATACATACATTTTTAATGAAACTATAGATGATATCAAATATGTATATACATATTATTTTGATAATGATATGTGTGTAAATTCTAAAGAAGAATTAACTTTTAAAGATGTCAATTCAGCAAAAGACTTTTATGATGAATCAGTTAATTTAGAAGATTATATAAATATGCAAATAAATAGTAATGTAGTAACTTATTATTATAACCCAGAATATTTTATATATATGATGTATCCAAAAGAAATGTTAATTGAAATATTAAATAAGCATGATGAAATAGATGAATAAAACTATTGACAAATATTCAAATATATTGTATATTATGTGAGTAATAAAAAAAGAAAGAAGTGTGTTCACTCACCTGATTAGTGTAACTGATAGGTAAAAAGCTTAATAAATAAGTTTTTAAAGTGAATACATATGTATTCATTTTTTATTTAAATATGGAGGTGTTTAGAATAGCTAAACAAAATGACGCTCTTATAAATGAGCAAATTAATTTTAAAGAAGTAATAGTAATTGGACCTAATGGAGAAAAGATGGGACTTAAGTCAATTGAGGATGCTAGGACATTAGCTTCTTATGCAGGACTTGATTTAGTACTTATGACACCAACTCCACAACCTGTATGTAAGATTATTGATTACAATAAGTATCGTTATGAGAAACATAAAAGAGAAAAGGATCAAAGAAAAAAACAAATGGCACAAAATCTAGATGTAAAAGAATATAGATTAAGTGTTACAATTGATACTCATGACTTTGAAACTAAACTTAGAAATGCAACAGCATATTTACAAAAAGGTCATAAAGTAAAAGTTACTATTAAATTTAAAGGAAGACAAATAGCCCATCCAGAACTAGGAAGAGATGTTATTCTTAAATTTTGTGATAGACTAGAGGGAATAGCTATTAAAGAAAGTGAGCCTAAATTAGAAGGTAGAAGTATAGGACTTACTTTAGCACCAATTAAATAGAAAGAAGGAGAAATTATGCCAAAACAAAAATCACATGGTGGAATTAGTAAAAAAATTAAAGTAAGAGTAGGTGGAACTACTAAAATAGGAAGACCAGGAGGAAATCATAATACTGGTAAGAAAAATAGAGACTTCAATAGAAAAAATAGAAAAGGTACTACTTTGAGTAAAGGTGACTCAAATAGATACAAGAAAGCAATGTAAGGGGGAATAGAAAATGACAAGAGTTAAAGGCGGAGTTGTTTCTAAAAATAGAAGAAGAAAAGTTTTAAAACAAGCTAAAGGATATTTTGGAAGTAAACATAGATTATATAAATCAGCTCAAGAACAAGTTTTTCATTCAGGAGCATATAGTTATCAAGATAGAAAGAAAAGAAGTGGAGATTTCAGAAAACTTTGGATAACAAGAATAAATGCTGCTGTTAGACCAGAAGGATTAAGTTATTCTAAATTTATTAATGGCCTTTCTAAAGCAGGAATTTCTATTAATAGAAAAATGTTAAGTGAACTTGCAATTGCTGATCCAGAAGAATTTAAGAAATTAATTAAACTTTCTAAAGATGCTTTGGAAGGTAAAGTAAAAAAAGTTGAAGTTAAAGAAGAAAAGAAAGAAACTAAGAAAATTACTAAAACTACCAAAAAAGAAGAAACAAAAGACTTATCTACTATGACAGTTGCTGAATTAAAGAAATTAGCAAAAGAAAAAGGTGTTGAAGGTTATACTTCAATGAAAAAAGTAGATTTATTAAAAGTTTTAAAATAATTAAATTGTAAAATAAAAGTCAAAGTTTATTAACTTTGGCTTTTATTTGTTAAACTAATTAATAGTGCTAAATATATACTTACTGCTGGTGCAGATAATGTGTGTCCTGATAATGTTGAAATAATAATCATTAATATTATTCCCATAATGCAGATTATATTATAAGCATTAAATACTTTTTTGTTTTTAATAAAGTTTACAATATAATATATTAGTGGAATAAAATAAAGTATTAACCCAATTACTCCATAGCCAAAGAAAACATCAAATAAGTCCATTTCAATACTTCTTAATTTATCCATATTATTTGTAAAACCTATTCCAAATAATTTATATCCTATATTTTTGTATTTGTATTCATTAAAAGTGTTTAATAAATATATGTCTCTGCCACTTAATAATCTACTTATAAACGTATCATATTCAGTATCTTTTAATCCGTTACGATCGAACCTTCTAAACACATCATAGGATGTAGTACTTAATAGTATCAATCCTAATGAAATAATTAACAAAATTAATGATATTTTTAATAACTTTAAATCCTTGAATTTTAAATCTTTTTTTCTTTTTAATAGATGTATTAAGAAAACTGATACAGTAATTATTATTATAGAAAATAATGCAACTTTCGTACCTAGAAGTGTTAGTGCAAATACATTAAGTATTATTAATATAATTGAAATTATATTATTTTTTTTGCTATCTAATGATAAGTATAAAAGTATAAGGTTTGCGGCTAGAATAGCTCCTATTTCATTAGCGGAATAGAACCATCCAACTATACCACTATATAAATCATTATATTCACCATACGAGTTAAAGGATGTATTTGTAAGAAGTGGTATTATTATTCCACAAGTATAAACAAGTGCATTAATTTTAATTGCTTTATTTAATTTATCTTTATCAATATTATAGTTATTCAAAAATATTAATATAATAGGAAAATACCAAAATTTTAAAAATATTTTTATTTCATTAATTAGTGAATTTGTTGATATATTACCAATTATTTTTATTAGAATAAAAAATATAAAAAACAATAGCAAGGATATGTAATAAATTTTTAGTTTAGAATTATTTCTACCATTATATATTGTATATATAAAACAGCATAATAAAAAAATTCCTCTTACTATTACTCCTATTGAAATAGGTAAAATATTATATCTAATATTAAAAGATGTTAATATATCAATAACAGGAAATAAGGCAAAAAAGATATAAAAAATATTACTCTTAATTTTTTCCATACTATTATATTATACAAAAAAACATATAATATTCAAGTGCAATTTATGTTAATAAATTAATTTTGTTCTTGAGAATAATTGATTAGAGTGTTATACTTTTTAAAGTAGAGGTTTTTGATATGGGTAAAAAGTTATTTAAAATATTTAGTATATTATTTATTTTAGGATGCATAGTTTTTTATGGATATAGATTTTTTCATTATTATAAAATTTTTTCAACTGATTCAAATTGGGAGGAGGTTGAATTGACACCACTTCATAAAAAAATTGTTACTAATTCTTATGTAAATAATGACTTATCTAGTTTAGATGGTGGATATGTATATAATTATAAATCTGATAAAAATTATGTTAAGTATTCAGGAATTTTGTGGAGAATAGAGAAAATTGAAAGCGATGGTAAAATTAGATTAGTATCAACTACAACTGGACCAGTAGTTGCAAATAACGCTACTTCATTCAAAGAATCAAGTATAAATAAATATTTAAATGATGATAAAAGCGCTATTTATAGGAATTTAGTTAATCCAGAGTTATATCTTTCAAAAACAAGTGTATGTTTAGATGATATCGAAAGTATTGAAAATATTACATGTGATGAAAAAGAAGATTATTTGATTGGTATGCCATCTATAGATGATTATAAACTTACTGGTGGTATTGATGGTTATATTAAAAATGTAAAAGAATTTTGGTTAAGTAATGTTAATGATAAATCACAATATTATATTTCTGATACTGGTGAGGTTAAAAAGACTAAAGTTATACATCAATATGAAATATTACCAATAATAACTTTATCAAATGAAGTAAGTTATAATAGTGGAGACGGAAGTGTTAACAATCCTTATATAATTGGTGAGGAAGTACCTAATGTATTAAACCAAAAGGGTGTAAATGAATACGTATCATTTGGTGATAAAGTTTGGAAAATTATTGATCAAGATAGCATAGGAACAAAAGTTGTCTTAGATGGTGTTTTAGATAACAAAATGGTATTTAATAAAAAATATTATAATACATTTGAAAATTCAAATATATATTCTTATTTGAATGGGGAATACTATAAGAGTTTTTCGGATGCTGATAGAGAAAAGATTGTTAAAGGTAAATGGTATGTAGGTATTTATAGCGCTGATGATGAATATGATTATAGCTCAATTTATGAATCAAATATTGAAGCATATGTTGGACTTCTTAATATGAATGATATTGGTGTTTTAGAATATAGTAATGTTTGGACTTTAACACCTTCTAGTTCAAAAAAAGATATAATATATACAATTGGTTCAGATGGAACTGTTTATCCTGATTCAGTTACTAAAACAAAATACATTAGACCAGTTTTATATTTAGATTCAAATATTAGAATTTCTAATGGAAAAGGTTCCAAAGAAGAGCCTTATGTAATGGAGTAAATTATGGTAAGAAAGAAAAAAGATAAATTAATGATAACAGTAGTTATATTAGATATATTAGTAATCATAGGTTTCTTTATTACTTATGGACCAATTTCTTACTTTAGGAATCTTTTAATAACAACTGCAATGACAACGAGAACTCATCAATATTTAGCATATATATTTTATGATTATGATACTGTAGTTAAAGTAATGAAAGAAAATGTTGTTAATAGTTTTAATGATACTACAGATACATCTGCAATTAAGTTTAATAATAATCAAACGGAACCAGATAGTTATGCAAATGAGTATGAAGAACAAATATTAAAAAGAGATGAAGGAAATGATTTATATAAAGTTTTAACTGTAAAATATAAAAAGAATACTATTCATTTATTAGTTGTTTATGATCCTTCAAGAATTTCAATGCACCTTTCTCCTAGAAATGCAAGAGGTGGCCAAATGATGACTACAATTGCAAAAGAAACTGGTGCTATTGCAGCAGTAAATGCTTCTGGACATTCAAGAAATAGATCTACTGGTGCTATAACACCTGTTGGTGTTGTTATTTCTGGTGGTAAGATAACCGCTGGAATTGAATCAACCAATCAATTAATTGGTTTTAATGAAGATAATGTCTTAGTTTTAACATACGATGATGCAGAAACAGCTATTAAAAATGGTGTGAGAGATGCAATGACATTTGGTCCTTTCTTAATAATGAATGGAGAAAAAGCTGAAATGAGAGGTGATGGCGGTTGGGGATATGCTCCAAGAACTGCTATTGCTCAAAGAAAAGATGGAATTGTTTTATTTGCTGTTTCAGATGGAAGAGGAAAAGGTTCACCAGGTTTATCAATGGTTCAACTTGCAGATTTCTTATATCAGTATGGTGCTTATAATGCTGCTAACTTAGATGGTGGTGGTTCATCAGTTATGGTTGTAAATAATAAGCTTATTAACGATCCTGGAGGATATTCGTATACTGGTGAAAGATATTTAAGTAATGCTTGGATATTAAAATAAATGTACTTATATAGTACATTTTTGTTTTGTTTTCATACGAAATATGATAAAATATGTTTATAAAGAGGTGCTATATGAAAGAAGCTGCTAATAGATATTATATTATGATGACTGATCATGTAGAAACAGAAATTTTTACTACAGAAAAAGAATACAAAGCGTTTTTAGAAAGATTTGCTAAGAATAATAAAAATCCTAATAATAGATATGTATATGGAAAATTAGAAAATATTCAAAGTGGAGAAAATGCTAGAGTAGTTAAATATAATGTTTATAAAAAAATAACTAGAGCTTATCCTTTATTTGATTTGGATACATTTTTAACATCTCAAGTGGATGATGAAAAAAATTTAGTACTTCGTTTTAAAAGTTATGTGGGAGAGGTAACTGGTAAGTTTTATATTGGATATATGCAAAAAGGCCAAGCCAGAACATTACCAATATTTTATAAAAAAGATAAAGATTATGTAATGTATGAGTCATTAAAGAAAATAATTCTTGATAATATATTAGAACCAACATTTTTGGCAAAATTATGGACTGATAAAAAACTTAATAATAGTGATTATAGGAAAAAAATTGAATTTTATTTAGAAAGAATACAAGTTGAATATGGAAAATATACAATGAAAAAAGTTGATAATGCAGAAGGTATAAAAAAAGCAGTTGATGCTTTTATAGAAGCTTGGTGTACTAAAGATGATGAACTTAATCAAAGATATATAAGAGAACTTGGTTCTATTATAAAAAACATTAAAGAAGGAAAAGTTGAGGAGAAAAAGCAAAAGAAAGAAAATTCTGAAATAAAAGGTAAAAAAGAAGACTCCAAAGTGAAAAAAATAAAAAGAGAAGACCCAACAAAATATATGGATCCTTTATTCTAAAAAGCGACAAAATAATTTGTTTGCTTTTTTTATAATTGAATAAAGGTGGGATATATGAAAATCTATGTTGATATTTTATTACTAATAAATTTTTTTTGTGACTTTTTAATTTTATATTCAGTATCGATTATTTTAAGATATAATATAAAGTTATTTAAAATAATACTAGGATCTTTAGTTGGAAGTTTAAGTATAATTGTGTTATTTATTAAGTTAAATAATATTTTTTTGTTCTTGCTAAAATTGGCACTTGCCAGTCTTATGATAATAGTATCATTTGGATATAAAAATATTAGATATTTTATTAAAAATTTAATTTATTTTTATCTAAACAGTTTAATATTAGGGGGCTTTATTTATTTAATAAATCTAAAATTAAAAAATAGTATAATTAATTCCTTATTTTGTAATTATTTAATTATAATATTTAGCCCTCTTATTATATATGTTTATGCAAAGTATTTGTTAGATTTAAAAAATAATTATGCATTAAAATATAAAATAGACATATATATTAAAGGACAAGTTATAAGTTTGCAAGGATATTATGATACAGGGGCTATTATAAAGGATCCATATAATAAAAGGCCAATAATAATAGTAAATAAAAATGTAATTAAGTTGGATGATATAAATTACCTGTTGGTACCATGCAATACAATTAATGGTGATTTTTTAATGAAATGTTTTAAGCCTGATTATATCTATATAGAAAATTTAGGAAATATAGATAATGTATTAATTGGAATCTCTAATCAAAAAATAAATATTGATGGAGTAGAGTGCTTAATTAATAAAAATATAGTGGAGGGTTATAATGAAAATTTTAGAAATAATAAGAAAATTATTAAATGCAAATAGTAATGTTTATTATGTTGGAAGTTCTGATATTTTACCACCACCACTTTCTAAAGAAGATGAGGAAAGACTAGTTTTATTAAGAGAAAAAGGAGATAATAACGCAAGGAATAAACTTGTAGAACATAATTTGAGATTAGTTGTTTTTTTAGCTAAAAAATATGATGGGAGTGGGTATGATTTGGAGGATTTAGTTAGCATTGGGACCATAGGGCTAATAAAAGGAGTTAATACATATAAACTTGATAAAAACATAAAACTTGCTACTTATGCATCAAGATGTATTGATAATGAAATATTAATGTTTTTAAGAAAAAACAAGAGGAGAAAAATAGAAGTTAGCTTTGAAGATTCAATAAATTTTGATAGTGAAGGGAATGAGCTTCATTTGGAAGATGTGCTTGGAACTGAAAATGATTTAGTGGAAAAAGAGTATCAAGGGAAGATAGATAAAAAGATTTTATTAGAAGAAATAAAAAAATTAAATGAAAGAGATAAAGAAATCATTATATTAAGATATGGGTTAATGAATAGTGAAGAATATACTCAAAAAGAAGTTGCTGATAAATTAGGAATTAGTCAATCTTATATATCAAGAATTGAAAAAAAGGTTATTAAAAGATTAACAAACTTATTAAAAATTTAATACTATAGATAGAAATAATTATTTTTTAAATATTTCTATCTTCTTTTTGTGGTATTTTAATTATAAGTATGATAAAATAACATTAGAATAAGATATTGGAGGATTTTTTATATGAGTTCAAAATATGATGATGAAGAATACAATGAGAAAAATGGAGAAATATTAAAAAGGCTAGGGTTAGTTATTTTAATTATTGTAATAATAATTCTTTTATTCTTTTTAGTAAAAGGTTGTGTAAATAAAAATAGGAATAATAGCGGAAGTCCTATAGTGAATAAAGATTTATCAACTATTTTATTAGAAGCAGGTAAAAATTATTATAAGGCAAACAGTCATTATCTTCCAAAATATGGTGGAGAATGTAATTCTATTAGTTTGTATAACTTATCACAGCAAGGTTTTATTGATGAATCAAAATTTGCATCATGTAATGGAGAAACCACTTATGTAAAAGTTTGCAAATTATCAAATGGTAAGTTCCAATACGTTCCTTTCTTATATTGTACAAACAATATTACAGAAAATAAGTATTCTTCATGGAAAGATGGCGAAGAAAGTAATATAATTGCTGATTCAACTGATGTTAAGTTCTTGTTTCAAGCAGAGTATTTAAATACTTTAACAAGTGATTTAGGACCTGTTGAAACAATGTGGGAAGATGAAATTAAATATAAAAACTACAAAATTGTGGGGTCAACAAAATATTATAGATATAGAGACTTACAATATATATGGAATATTAAAACATCAAATTATTATCCAAATAATTTAACAGAAGCATCAAAAGTTAAGGAATATTATACTGCTTCACCAGCAGCTGGTTATACAAACAAATCAAATCAAAACAATTCTGTTGCAAAATACTTTAGTACAACACAAGAAAAAATATATTGGACAGATGCATCAGGAGTTAAAAAGTATTCATCAACAGCACCTGATAACGTTTATATTTATAGAGATAATCCTGTATATGATACAAGGTATAGTTCTACTACTTGGACAGAAACTTCTAAACCAGTATCAGCACCAAATGTAGAGTATTGGAAATGTGCAAGACCTAGTGATTTAAATCATGGAATATTATCAGTTAAGCCTTGCAATCAGCAAACAGAAAACCCAGATTATACAGTTACAGTTGGTCACCTATATAGTTGTGATGGTGGAATAACAGATGTTGGAGAAAGTGGCGTATGTTATAGATGTACTGATGGACAAGGTTTAAAAGCAACAAGAGATTCGTGTGGATATTATGGTGAATGGACTGCTTGGAGTTACAATGCTTGTGATATTACACAAACAGATTTATGTGAAGCGAGAACTAAAGTTAAATATAATTGGTATAAGTTGGGAAAAGGAGAAAGAACATATTATCCAAGTGGAAGCAAAACTGCGAGCGGAGAAAAAGTATATTATGCTCAAGCTCCTGTATCAGGACTTATTAGGGATGAAGAAACAGTAACTACTGGATGGAAATGGTATAAGAATGTTGAAACACAAACTTCTACATATTATGCAACATCACCAAAACTTGGAGCAACTAAAACAAACAAGAGTAAATGGTCTGATTTTAGTGTATGGTCTACAATTAAGCCTGATAGTTTAGGAACGGCTGGTACAAGAGAAATTCAATCTAAAACAAAAGTTGAATTAAGACAAATAATTTCATCAAATAATTCGGAATGGAAAGTATTTAATAATGAGTATTTAACATTGGAAGAATTAATTAATCAATTGAAAGATAAAGGATACAATGTTAATTCGTTAGATGATATAATGTTAAGTGGAGAATTAAGATATAAAACTAAACTTTTAATTAGAAATAAAGAGGTGAAATAATGGAAGAGAATAGAATGCTAAAAGAGTTAGAAGATTTTGTTGCAGAATTTGATGAAATATCAAATTTAGATGGTTCAAAGACAATAAGCAATATAAGAAAACTTTATGAATCTTCAGAAGAAAAACTATTTAATTTAAAATTGAATCATAATGGTTATGATGAAGTTGAATTTAATGAAAAAAATGAAAATCGTGAAAGGGAATTAGCGGCTGCGGATTCATTACAGTTAGATCTTTCAAGATTAGAAATTGAAAGAAGTAGTGCAGATAGATTGGTTACTAATTTAGAAACAACAATTAAGCATAATTCAGAAGTTTATAGTCATGCAAACGAAATGATTGCTGAATATGAAGAATACTTAAGGCATCCAAATATTTCATTAGAAGATAAAGAACTTTGTAATAAAAGGATTCAATTATTAAATGATGTTAAGAAAAAAATAGATGATGAAAGAGAAGCAACTAATTCAAAGTTGTCTTCTGCTAAAGCAGAGCAAGAAATTGTAAATAGAAAGATTAATGATAAAAGAATTGAACTTGATATGGCTTTAGAAAGAGCTTTAGCACTTGAAAAAGAAATAAAAAAGTTACAAGAACTAGGTTATGAAGAATCAGTAAATAAGGCAGAAGCGGATGCTCAAACTTTGTATTTTGCCTACAATTTTTTCTCAGCTAATCCAAAAGAAGAAATTCAGAATACTATAAATGATTATAAAGATGGCATTATAGATTTAAAAGTCTTAAATGAAAGACTTCAAAATTTAAAAGTATTATTAAATAGTGGTATTTATGATATTAATACAATTAATCAAAAAGTGAGAGAAAAAAGGTTACATGATATTGAAGATCAACTAGAAGCACAGAAAAAAATTGTATATGAGGAAAATAATATTGAATCTATAGAAAATCAAATTATATATTATAAAGATTTGATAAAGAAAGAATCAAAGCAAGCTTTTGTAAAAAGATATGAAAATCTAATAAATAGTTTAGAGGTTCAAAGAGAAGAATTGATGACAAATGGTAAAGGAACTGATAAATTAAGAGAATTAGAACTTTTACATATGTCATATATTGCAAAAAATAAGGCTGATGAAAAAGTTTTCACAAACGATTTAGATAATTTAATAAAATTAACAGGTGGAGAGGTTTTAGTTGAAAAAGAAGGAAGACAAGTTCCTAATTATTTCCCTGAAGAATACTTACAGTTATTAGATAAGGCAGTTTTAGATAGAGCAAACAGCGAAATAAATGATTTAGTAGAAAAAGAAGTAATATCTTTACCTGAAGAAGACAAAATAGATGTTAGAAATAAAATAAATGATTTAGTAGATGCAGCGATGAAACAGGTCAAAGATGAAAATGGAATGATTCCACTTAAAGATGAAGAGAAGGGATTAATTCCAATAGATGGACCAAGAATAGAAGTAACAAATACTAAAGATTTAGAGCAAACTAAATTGGATAAAATTAAAGAATGGTTTAATAAAAATTGGAAAAAAGTTACATTAACTGCATCTGTGATTGCCTTAGCTTTGGGAATTACTTGTTCATCTTGTAGTGGTATAAAGAAAAATAATAGTTTACCAAATGATGTTGAACAAGCAATAGTTGATGTTCATATTCCTAATTTAGAAGAGGTAGAAGTATCAGAAGAACAAACGCCTGCTGTTGAAGAACAAGAATATGAAGAGACGAAAGAAGTCAAACCAATCATAACTCCAAAACCAACTGAAAAGCCAACACCAACTCCTGAAGAATCATCTGATCCAGTTATGGATGGAACAATGAATATTAATGTTGTGACTCCAAATCCTGATACTCCAAATATTGGCGGAGATTCAAAATATGCAGATAATGGAACACTAACTCCACCTCAGTTAGGTGATGGAAATAATATAATAACTTCAGCATTTGATGATAGTATACCTGGTCAAACAACTCTTGTTGATGTAACTGGTAATGCTCATACTGTATATTCAGATGGACATATTGAATCAGGCCATAATGAGCAAACAGTAGATGAAAATGGAAAGTGGAATCCAAATTTCACTCCTGTAGAAAGAGTAGAAGAACCAAAAGTTGAAGTTCCTTCTGATGCTGTATCGCTTCAAGAAAAAAAGCAACAAGTTGAAGAAGAAAATAAAAAAATTGAAGAGAAAGCTAAAGAAAATGAAATAACTCAAGAAGAAGCAGAAAAGCAAATAGCTACTAATTTAGCTGATATGGAAAATCTTCAATCTGCATTTGATGAGGATTGGGAAAATGAGCCATTACCTGGTCAAAGTAAAGGAGGTAGGTAGTTATGGAAAATAAGACTAATCAAGTACTTGAACTTGCAAATGGTAAGGAATATGTTGTACTAAGACAAGTTGTTTATAAGGGAGATACTTATTATGTAACAAGTGAAATTCATAATGATGGTGATGATTTTGATAAAAACTTAACTCTTTTAAAAGAAACAATCGAAGATGAAAAAACTTATGTTAATATAGTTAGAGATCCTGACATTATTAAAGTTGTTATGAATCATATAGCATAAAAGCAAATATTAATTTATTTGCTTTTTTTGTTTAATATTTTTTTATATTTACCATTATATATTGAAAGGATACTTATGGCAAAATATAAAGTTGAAATATGTGGTATTAATACTAGTAATTTAAGAACTCTTAAAAATGATGAAATGATTAAATTATTTAAAGAGTATAAGCAAGGAGATAATTCAATTAAAGAATTACTTGTTTATGGGAACTTAAAACTAGTTTTATCAATATTAAAAAAATACCAAAACAAAGTTGATAATTTAGATGATTTATTTCAAATAGGGTGCATTGGATTAATAAAAGCAATTGATAATTTTGATTTATCTTATGATGTTAGATTTAGTACTTATTCAGTTCCAATGATTGATGGCGAAATTAAAAGATATATCAGAGATAATAATGCAGTTAGAATAAGTAGAAGTATAAAAGAGACAGCCTATAAAATAATTAAATTTAAAGATGAATTTTTAAGTGAAAACGGAAGAGAGCCAACTACTGATGAAATAGTTAAATATTTAGGAATACCTGAATATGAAATATCAAGTGCTTATATGTCTTTAAAAGAGCCAATGAGTATATTTGATCCAATATATAGTGATGGTGAAGATGAAATATACTTGTTAGATCAATTAGAGGATAAAAAAGAAAGTACTAATATTGATGAGCTTTTGAGTTTAAGAAAAGCATTAAATAAATTAAAGCAAAGAGAAAAGGATATATTAATAAGCAGATATGTTATTGGAAAAACGCAAATGGAAATAGCTGATGAAATAGGTATTTCTCAAGCACAAGTTTCAAGAATAGAAAAAACTGCAATCAAAAACATTAAAAAATTAACAACATAAAATACAATTCTATTTCATATATTTACTAGGTGGTAGTATGAGACTATCTGATATGCAAAAGAAAGATATAATATATTTAAATGATGGTAAAAAACTAGGACATATAATTGATGCTGAAATAGAATTAAATACTGGTAATTTAAAAAGTTTATTAGTTGAAAAAAGAACATTTAAAAGTTTTTTTACAAATGAAGCTGATGTTATCATTAAATTTGATCAAATAAAAAAAATTGGAGAAGATGTTATTTTAGTTGATACAACTAGATAATATCTTTTTTTTATGATATTATTATTTCATGAAAAAAAGAAAAATATATATTGTTTTAGGAATTCTTTTACTTATTTTAATAGATCAAATAAGTAAGTTAATTATTTCTAAATACTTAGTTAACTCTAATTTTATATTAATACCAAAATTTTTGATGTTTACATATATTAAAAATTTTGGAGCTGCTTTTGGAATATTAGAAGGTAAAAGGATATTTTTTATAATAATCACTGTAATTGTTAGTTCTTACTTAATATATGAATTAATTAAAAGTAAAGAAAAGTTTAATACTTTATCTTTAGTACTTATAATAAGTGGAATACTAGGTAATTTTATAGATAGGGTAGTATTTGGATATGTAAGGGATTTCATAAGTTTTAGTATATTTAATCCAGTATTTAATTTAGCTGATTCTTTTATAGTAATAGGTGTAATTATTTATGTAATAAATATGTTTGTAGGTGATAAAAATGAAAGTAAAAAGTGAAGATGTTGGTAAAAGATTAGATCAATTTTTAGCTTCCTATTTAAATGAAACAAGAAGTTTTATTTCTAATCATATTAAAAACAGTAATATTATAGTTAATAATAAAAAGGTTAAACCTGGTTATTTATTAAAACTAGATGATGAAATAACTATTAAAGATTTAAAAATTGATACTACTATTGTTCCGGAAAATATTCCACTTGATATTTATTATGAAGATGATTATTTAATGGTTGTAAATAAACCTAGTGGAATGGTAGTTCATCCAGCACCTGGTAATTATCATAATACTTTAGTAAATGCTCTTATGTATCATACTAAAAATTTAAGTGATATAAATGGAGAAGAAAGACCTGGTATAGTTCATAGAATTGATAAAGATACTAGTGGACTTTTATTAATATCAAAAACTAACGAAGTACATAGAATTCTTTCTGATGATTTCAAATATAAAAGAGTTAAAAGAAAATATATAGCTTTAGTTCATGGAATAATAGATGCAAATAATGGTAAAATTGATGCACCAATAGGTAGAAGTGAAGTGGATAGAAAGAAAATGGCTGTAACAGAAAAAAACAGTAAAAAAGCTGTTACTAATTTTACTGTTTTAGAAAGATTTAAAAATTATACTTTAGTTGAATTAATTCTTGAAACAGGTAGAACTCATCAAATTAGAGTACATATGGCTTATATTAATCATCCGGTTGTTAATGATCCTGTTTATAGTAAAATCAAGCCAATTAATAATTATGGTCAAATGCTACATGCATATTATATAGGCTTTACTCATCCTATAACTAAAGAATTTTTAGAATTTGAGTGTCCTTTAGAAAAAGAATTTGAAAGTATCATTGAATCTCTTAAAAATTCATAATATATACACTTAATGAAACAATTAAAGCATAACCAGAAAATATTATATAAGGTATCAAGAAATATGATGCCTTTTTATTTATTTCTTTAGTTTCTATAAAAAAGAATATTGAACTTATAAATGTAATTGCAGTCATAACAAACGCTAAAAATGGACTCATAAGATAGAAAAATGCAAATGAGAATAGTTGATTAGCTAAATAATTTGTAATAAGTATATATAGGTAATCATTGTTTTTTAAAATGTTAATTTTTTTAGAAATAATGTAAATACTAATTGATATAAGTACATATAAAACTAACCAAGTAATTCCAATAACAACTCCTGGTAATGCAAAAGAAGGTATTTTTAATGCTTCATAAAATTCTTTATTATATGGAAACAAGATACCACTTATTAGCCATGGAAACAAAATAATTATAAATGATATAATATCTTTAATTTTATTTTTCATAAATTTTCTCCTCTTTACTAATTTTATGAAAAATAATATAATTATATTAATGTTTTTTAAAGGGTGTGAATAAAAGTGCAGTTAGTAATAAATAAAAAAGACGATATTGTTATGAAAATAATACATTTTTTTGTTACAGAAGAAAATTATAAACCTATTATTTTAAAAGGAATACAAAATGAAATATGGTTAGAAAATTTTGATAAAGATCCAAGGCTTATTAGAATAAATTTAAATTATATACATAATGATCTTCAATTTGAGAATGATTTATATAAAGTAAATGTTATTAGAAAGAATATTGGTAGAAAAACATTTTCTTTTAAAACTAAAGTATTAAATTTATTAATAGATACAAACGAAGATATAAAAGTATCTGATGATAAAAATATATTATCTTTAAAAGTTGATAAAATAGGGGATTTAAAGAAAAGTAAATTATTAAATGAGATATATCCTGGTATTAAAGAAAAACTAAATAGTAAAAAATCAGATATAGATGAATTTATAAAATTAACTAATGAATTAAATACAAAAACATATGAAGATGAAAAAAGAATGGATGCAATATTTAAAGAAAAGAAACCATATGTAACTTATACATTAATAGGTATTAATATATTTGTATATTTAGTATGTTTTTTAAGTTTAATGATTAAGCCAGAACTTAATACATTAATTACATATTACGGTGTAAATAATTATAAACTGATTCAAGCAGAAGGGTATCTAGGATTATATAGATTAATTACTAGTATATTTTTACATGCGGATATATTTCATATATTCTTTAATATGTATGCTCTTTATATTACTGGAACCCAAGTAGAAAGATATTATGGTAAAAAGAAAATGTTAATAATCTATTTTGTTAGTGGAATAGTTGGAAGTCTATTTTCAAATGTATTTATGAGCTCAGGTACAATAAGTATGGGAGCATCTGGGGCAATATTTGGTTTATTTGGTGCATTATTATGCTTTGCTTATAATTATAGAGCAGTGCTTGGAGATTTCCTAAAAGGATCTTTATTACCAGTTTTAATAATTAATTTATGTTTAGGATTATTTATATCAGGAATAGATGTTTTTTCACACATAGGAGGTTTAATAGGTGGCGTTTTA
>JAEEGL016205504.1_pt1 | contig 28700 bp, 40 predicted proteins | sample 9134231 | NCBI WGS metagenome assembly JAEEGL01 (sample SAMN16246548, study PRJNA631951) | gut metagenome | biome: gut microbiome; feature: rumen; material: fiber-attached | host: Bos | place: Iran: Karaj | collected 2018-10 | reverse complement strand
ATAACTACCAGTTCTCATAGCAGGTTCAGTTACATACATGAATTCATCGAAGTTATCCATTGTAGACAACTCCTCGACTTTCACCTTCATTGCATCCTTACCAATAGCACAGTTAGGATTATGCGCAGCAGATACAGAAAATAAAGCACTATTCCAAGACTTTGGAGATACAAGTCCACTAGGAAGTTTAAATCCCAAAGAGAAGTTCTCTTTATCTGTAGACAGAATACCTCGCTTAAATAACGTTTTAGTTTCGTAGAACCTTAGATTATTTATAGTAAAGTCTGTCAGTCCTCCAGTAACTGTAAGATATTTCTTATCTATAGCTACATGAATTTCTACTTTCTTAGGATTAAGATTTAAATCGTTCGCTGTATCAGATGCCATAATATATGAAAATCCACCACGTCTAGTTTTATCTATTATAAGATGAAAACCATTTCGTTTAGCAAACTCCATTATATGCCATGTCCAAAACTGAGCATCAATAAACTTACTGAAGTCATAAATCTTCCTTCCTGTACTAGCTCGACTATTCGCTTTAGTGCTACTTGTATCAAGCTGTTCAATCATAGTGTAATTAAGGAAATTATAATGACCTCCAGTTATTCTTACATCTCTTACTTTTCCATTCCGTACGAAGCAAGGTGCAGTAAAGCCATGTGTCCTTCTAAACTCTTCTCTCTTTCTAAGTTTTCTGTGTGGTATAGTATCTTCTTTAAAGAACGTATAAACTTTGTTTTCTCTATAGAAATCAGCCATTTCAGTAAACAGATGTGTATTAATGAAATGGTCTCCTTCATTAATGTTCAGAAGAAAACCACCGCTGTCCCCAATAAGAAACAAATCATCAGGGTCATCGTACCCTTCATCTTTTGCGTGTTTATAATGACTTTTATCCTCTCTTATATAATTTAGAAAAGGATATGTCCTAATATACTCGTCATACGTTCCATCCATCATAACAATACAGAAAGTATAAGTAAAACTATACCACCGAATATTACAGAATTACGCTGCTTTTTAAGATTAGTTATAGTCTTATTTTTATTCGTTACAACTTCATCGTATTTTGAAATAATAACATCATCATTAGCGATAATACTTCGCAATGAATCGTTTATCTCTCTTTGGAATTTAAGTTCTATCATTTTAGCATTAGCTGCTCTGATAGCATCAATAGGAATTAAAACCAAAGAGTCGGTTACCTCCCCCGTAGAAGGGATTGCTTCATGGCTCTGACACCAGCTTATAGAATAACTTAATAGTACTATCTTTATCAAGACTACGAACTTCAATAATTTGTGCATCTTTAATACTATCTAGTTTATTAACTTTAACCTTAATGCTATCATTAACTCTAGTGAGTGAGTCAATAACCACAATATCTTCTACGGGGGTTCTAGATTTGAATGTCAATGTAATTCCAATTATTGCAAACACAATGACTATCAAATAGAAGAGCAGCAGTATTATATCTCTAGTATATTTCATTAAGTTCGGTCTCATCTACTAAAGTATATGTAAAACTATTGCCAAACCTAGCTCTTTGTTCTTCACATATTCGAATGAATGAATTAAATGCACTAGGACTTTGAAATACTTGACATCCCGCAGAGTATTTGTCAACTTTCGGAGAATCATAGAAAGGATGAGAACGATGAATGTTTATACCGAATATGCCTTTATCTATCGTCTCAGGAAGCATATCATATACATCATCTTTATTTCCATCTCTATATACTTTTACAGGCTTGCGTTGACACAATGCCTTGTACTTCCCCTTATGTAATGCTAATTGCCAACACCCCCTATACTGTCCAGGCATAAGTATTGCTGTACCTTTACTATCTTTTAAAGGATTAAGCATATAATAAAGTCCTGGCTCAGTAGTGACTGCATATATTGCACGCTTACTCATAGTAGGAGTGTTGTATATCACAACAATGTAGTCATCATACAGATTCGTAATTCTTTTCTTATTATTACTTCGAACACCAATTATGTTCAGATTGTACTCGCCCAATGTAAAGTAGGCATAGCCTTTTTGTTCAAATAGTTTTTCAAAGTTATAATTAAGAAGTCTATTGTATAATTGAGTTTTAATCATATTAGAACAACGTTAATTGTTTGTCGCACATGGCTTTTACTTGAAGCCTTCTATCATTAAATATAGCGGCTACTTCATTTCTAAGATATGGTATTCTATACCAAGTCGGAGTCTCTTCTCCATTGGGGTCAACATGATAGCCATTTTCATCTCGATAAGGCTGTCCATAAGCATTTAATACAAATGGACTTGCGATATGACAAAGACCTAGTCCAGTACAAGGAATATGTAAGTCGTTTTCAGTCAGCACAGCATATGTACTAAGCTGCATTGTATAATGCGACCCATTGCATTCGGGAAGATGATTGAGAGGAGGAAGCATAGTATCGTTCTTTGTAACCCACTCATTTGTTAATTGATTAGGTATCGTTGTGGTATCTTTTTTGAAATAACCACTTTCAAACTGAAGACCACCTCTGTTAGTCTTCCAATCTAATATAACAAAATCCGTTGGTCTATAACAAAGAATATCTATAGTACCAGATATTCTGAGACCGGCATCAAAGACGCCAATCTCAGAATATATAACGTAGCCCTTATCTGTGTAATATTTGAATACTCGATATATCTCTGGATATTTATTATTAGTAGCTTTTATAAACTTGTCAATATCCAAAGGGACAGGAATCATTTTAGGTATGTCTTTGACAGTGATACACCTACCTCCAGTTTGCTGCAAATATTGTATAGCATTTTTGAATTTACTAACATCTTTTATAGCAGTCTCTAGACCGTTATGTGTAGCATTGCCTCTATCACACGCCTCATTTTTGATTTTACTCCATTGTCTAAGTATCTCTTTCTCACTGACACCTTGTTCTTTTGCTTTCTTTCTAGACCAATACTTAGCATCAAACTTAGGAACATAATTACCTATTATTGTAGTAACAGATATATAATCGTTCCCAAGTGAGTCTGTGTACTTATGTGGGCCTTCATCAAAATAAAGATATATTTCGTCAGTTTCCATAGAAGTATTTAATTAATAATCATCTGCATTCATACTACTCAAAACAGAAGTACCTCCTCTAGCAGTTTCAGTCTCTTGTTCATACATGAGATTTTGCTTGGCTTCTTCTAACTTTTTGAATATTGTTGGAAGGTCACTAGACTTTTTGTTCACATTATCTATAAGAGTGAGTATCATGCCAGTATCTTCAAGACTTAGAGAAGAGTTTAATTTCTCATTAAGAATATTATTTATCAAATCTATACTAAGATTAATATTGTGTAAACCTTTAAGTATATTTTCAATAACTCTACCGGCTTCTGTTATATTCTCTTCATAGTAACGTTTTATCAGTTTTAATACTAGTGCGTCAGGTATGTATGTTTTTGGAAGGTCAGCTTGTTCTATAGCTAGTTTCAATGCCTCAACATCACTTAATCCACTTTGTCTTGCAGGAGATTTAGGGTCACCGAGATAATATATGACTATACAGTGCTTTATATATTCGCTTTTATCTTTAGTCTTATCTCTTCTATATAATTCCCTAATATCCTTATCCAAAAGCTGTCTAGGATTTGGAGCAACAGGCATTCCATCATCACTTATAGTGATTAGCCTATCTATATTGAGTTTTACTTTACCACTTGCCATACAATGTATTATTATCGTATATAGTCATGTGATATATGGTAAAAAAGAGTAGCTTAGCATAAGCTTCACCGTGGGTTTCACAGTATTGTCTAAATAGTTTAGGATTCTTACTTACTGACTTACTGAGAGTATAATCAAATAATCTCTTCCTAGCTATCTTTTTCTGTATATCTCCAGCAAGTTCTCGTCTGAAAAGAACATATCTAGAACTATCCATGTTTTCTCTAGCACTTTGGATAAGTTCTTGTATGTCTTTAGACCTTTGTACTAGCTTATGTTTAGGTATTCTTATATTACCGAGAAAAGGTATTCCTGCCCATTTGCCTTCTTTTAGGAAATTAGTAGCATCAACCTCACATTGTTTAACTATTGCTAAAGCCACCTCTTTATCTATAATGTTAGCATCTATAGTAGCAAGCACATCTTGCTTCCGTAAGACTACAACATCATATCCACCATTAGGAAACTTATAAGTACTGGGCATAATACGATTAGTTTAATGTACCTCCCCCGTAGAAGGGATTGCATCAGCACCCCTCTTCTCTACTTTGACATATCTATTAGCTATCTTTACACCATCATTAGTATAGTAGCCTACAATATCTGAATTAGGAACGAGCTTGAACTCAATAAAATACACCTCTTTATTCTTTCCGATACTCTTTTTATAAGAGTTTACATCTCTATCGAGAAGATTGGTGAAGTAGTTTATTGCTAAAACGTTCCCAGGAGTCGCAACTTGGTGTCCAAGACTTAGTTGTGTAGGTGCAATAATAAGTTTATCTTTGAGTGTCACAGAGTTTATGAACTCATTATCACATTTACCGCATTTAATAAAGATTGGAATGACTCCTACAGACACATTTTTGCGTTTTTGCTTGTATGTCATTATAAAACTACTTAGAGTTTCGTGAAACACTACGCCCACAAGCGTATAATGAGGTGCTACATTGACATTTTTAGTAATGTTTTTGAGATACTCAGCATCAATTTCATCTATTGATGTAGGTAAGCTGAGAAGAATGTCTACATTTTCGCTTTCAATTCTAAAATCTTCCATAATTTTATGTTTTATAAGATTATAACGTTTGTGCATAGGGTTTATTCAAAATTTGAATAACTTTCTCCCTGCAAAGGTATATACACAAAGATAGAAAAAATACTTGAAAGGTGTATTGCAAGCGATGCTGAAAATCTTAATTTTAAGTTAAATTAACAAGGTTAGCAGTAGTAGGCTGCATAGCAGTCGAAGATTATCCAATATTGGTTAGAGCATAGATTGCAATAGTGCTTGCAAGTGTCCACACAACTGTCCGCCCAATAAGGATGTTATTTAATCTCTCTGTAAAAGTGTAACGGAAGGTTAAATATGTTAAATAATCATAAGAAATTTGGAAATGTCCAGACTTGGACATTTCTTTGCGTATATCTAAAGTAATCTCTTATAAATGATAAAAGAAAAGAGAAGAAAGAGATAAGAGAAAAGAAATAAGAAATAAGAAAATAGAAATAAGAAATATATTCTTCTTCAATACATTCTTCAATAGGTATAACATATACTTTTACGATAGATAAACCATTACTTTTTACACTACATAACACTAATACTGAGGGCATGGATATACACGATATTACAACAAATAATACAAACGATACTAAACACAAAGATGAAACTAATATTGACAATATATACAACGAGATAGCTGATACGTTGATTAAAAGACATAGTGGATAATAGGTTTTTAGGGTACATAATGGAACTCATTTTGAGATTGTTTAAATGTTTGTAAGTCTACCACTTGAGAAAGTCGTAGACTTTTTCTTTTTATAATCCCTGGTAGTGCTTAAGATTCTCATAATCTTAGGCACTTATTTTATTATATTCTAAGAGTATGAAAAACTGAAAGTCCAAGTGTATGAAATAGATTATATTGCATATTGCAATATAAGAATAAGCGAAAGTAAAAATGAAAAGAAGAATGAACCTTAGAATGTAAACACATATAAAGAAAGAAATACTAGAAGTAATATACATCAAATAGTGAGAATAAAGAACAGAAATATAAAGATACGAGTAAAAGGAAATAGAGCAAAGAGAGGAGAGAATTAATAGGAGTAAGAGGAGAAAGGTGTAAATAGAGGGTAAAAATGGGGTGTATAACTGTACGGGGGAGGCTTGGTCGTAAGACCCCTCCCTGATAACCTTTCACTTCAACCACCCCCACCCCTTCGGAGACGTCTCAACCTACAAATCAAACCTTACTACTCATCTTCTTGCTCCAGTTATTCCAACGTCTTGACCTACAAATCAAGCTTCGCATCATCACGAAGGAAAGTCAGAGAGGCTCTGATGAGTAGTCGAGAGGTGTACGCGCGTGCCGTTCGCACGCATATTGTTTCAATTCCTTAAAGTTAAATCAGTATGGAAGCGAACATCAAATTTGTGTCCTATGTGGACGGACGTCTCATTATTGAGACAGACACCACATTCCCAGCCTATGATAAAGATGGGAATGAGGGCGTTTCATCCCAATTCTCAATTGGGATGAAAACCGCAATTGTAGCATTATCTTCAAGCCCCATTGGGGCTATAGTTGCCGCCAAATGTGGTGGCAGACCAAATGACTACAAGGGCGTAGATAACGCCCTTGTATTCGCATTATTCGGAGCACATATAACATTTGAGCGTAAAAAGCTCAATGTTGGTGATACTCGTATGGATGGTAACACGGTTGAAAAACCGTGTTATCAGACAGAAATTAAGGCACTTGTTTCAAAAGCCGATATTTCTATGTTAATGAGATTTGTGCAGTGTGTCTCTCAAAAGGAGACAACAGCACAAATCATTAACCCGTTCAAATAGAACGGGTTTCACCTCTTTATGGTAGCGGTATTTTGCCATAAAGAGATATATGTGTAATACCACGAGTTGGTGGATGGAAGAACACGAGACTATTAGTCTTTAAAGAGGTGTTCAATATAGTTGCGCAGCTATGAGACCACCACCGACCAAAGCCTACAAGCACTATTATACGTGCCTATACAAAAAGACTGCAAAGGTTTTTCCTTTGCAGTCTTTTTGACTACTCAAAACCGATATTTGCGCTATATTGTGACAAAGAAATGCGTACGTCTCGACCTACAAATCAAGACACGTCTCGACCTACAAATCAAGGCCTGTCACTTGCAAAAGTTGGCAGTTATCTGATAAGCGTTATTGCTTATTCGATTATTACCAATTTGCATTTGGCACACTTTAGTCGGTCTCGTCCTAACGATACGACCATTAGACCGACTAATAATACGAGAGTATTACACTCTCATACGCCAGTATCTACTTCTAACTGCCACTACGAAGACAGTCAGGAGGTATGATGCTGTTACTATTATACTTGCTACCTGAGAGGTGTTACTTGGGCGATATAGTAGGTATGATAGTAGGGGTATTGTTTGTTGGGTTGTAAGGGCTATTGCTCCATACCTTCCTCCCACACACACAATCTATCATTTAGCAGTCAGCCCCAAATTAGTACTGCTGCTCATTAGGACTAACTAAGACCATCATATAATGTCCTATGAGTATAACCTCCTAAACTAATGCAGTGGCGTAATTACTGCTGCGTTAGCATTGACCGCAAAGCGGTTTGGTGGTCTAGCCCTAAAGTCCTTTAAGGAGCCAAGGGAGTATTCTAATCGGTATTGTGAGCAATGCTTTTATGCAGTCTTATGTGTTGCTTGCAATACCGCTTAAAAATGGTATTAAACTTTAATTTACAAATTAAAAGGCTGCCTATTCTAACAGTAATAGAACCAAACTGTAATCCTAGCCGACACTAGGTTTCGAGGATACTACTATTGGTGTTGCAGCATCAATAGAGTTGAATTGAAAGGTAATATGTACTGCAATATATACGTACCGAATGTGCTGTAGGTGAATGTCAATCACAACCTAGGCTACAGCACATTATATGACACCATTTGCAAGCCTTCTCGTTGGCGGTGTCGTGAGTAAGTCTACAGTTGTAAGTAGACTGAAACCAATTGTGAGCAGAAAACTTTAACATTCTTGGAAGTCTGGAAAGGTTCCAGTTATAAGAGGATTAAATAATAATACAATCATGAAATATCACATTAGTTGGAAAGCAGTCTATAGACTTCGTGCTAAGCGAGCTAAAAGGCTTCGTAAGGCATGGAAAAAGTCTTGTTCTGACATACTTTACGAGGAATATAGACGCAATAAGCGGCTTGCGAAAGAAGCTTATGTCAAATGGATGCTTGGAAACAAGTATCCAAAAACATTCAAACATAATACTGAAACGTGTATGTGTTCTGGTATTGTGTCTTCTGACATTTCTTCTGACATTTCTTCTGAGACTTCTTTTGTTACTTCAGTAGAAGGATATAGAAGAGAAGAATATGGGAAGTATTGCTTGGGAACTTCGAGTCCTATGTCATATGACGAATATTGGCATCGGACATCAGTGATGCAAGGACATTGTTAAACATTTATATAACATAGTATGAGAAAAATTATATCTTTTGACGCTGAGACCAATGGTTTGTGGGGTCAAGCGTTCAGTATTGCTGCTGTCCTCCAAGAGGAGGATGGTAGCATAATTGAGTTCTTGGGTCGCTGCCCAATCCAAGAACCTGTTAATGAGTGGGTAGCAGAGAATGTTCTTCCTAATATGGAAGACATTTCTGAAAACTATGACTCTTATGAGTCTCTCTTGACCGCATTCATGCAGTTCTACAAGGATAACAAAAAGGATGCCGATGTGATAGTTCATATGGGACTTCCAGTTGAGGCTCGTCTCTTCCTTGATGCTCATAATATGGGCATTATAGGAGATTGGGATGCGCCATATCCGTTAATTGACATTGCAGCGTTTCCTGAAATCGGTACTAGTGTTGATGCTTATAATAAGTTTGAGTGCTTGACCGTTCCGTTTAACGGTAGCACGCACAATCCGTTATATGATTCGTATGCTGCATTAGTGGCGTATGATAATATACTGGACAATACTTTCTAATGGTCTAACCAGCTATTATGTCTTATATATACGGGGAGTGGTTCTCCCCTTACGGCATCGTGTCAGAAACTTTTACGTAGTGATGCTATAAGTAATTACAATGAAGGGCATAGACCAATAGGTCATAAATGCGTAGTAGTTGTAATGAAACCAATTCTGATATTTAAAACTTATGCTCTTAGAAGTCATGGAACGAGTCCATGTTATAATAGAGTAACTTAATACCAATAAAATTATGATTAATCTTAATGTGAATCAAATGACTGAGAGTAGTAATCGAGTAAACAATGTGCTTAATAATCTCAGTAATTCAGCACTGCTCTATGTTTTAGGAGTGGTCGATGCTCCAATGGTAGGTCAAACAGTCATTATAACCACTAAACCGATGTGTGAAGGGGTAGTTGATTCTATCGACTTGGTGGAAGGTATCGCACGTGTTCGGTATACTCGCAAAGTGACTCGATACAAGAAAGAAGAGGGAACTGAAAATGACTACCAGGATTGGAAGAACTCTGTATATTGTGTCCCGTTCAAAGCGGATGAAGAAACAACTGATAGGTTTGAGTTCAGATACCTAGACTTTTAATGGACATATGTATGGGTACACGAGAGTTTCTGACGTTCCTCCTTATGCGATATAAAGGATGGAGTGTAATCAACGCCTTGGAGGACTATTATGCACTCCATGGTTGATTTAAAACATAGAGTGTCACAGCTACTGCTAGTTGTGGCACTCGTACTCTACTTTGTAGTTCCAATAACGGGATTAGTGTGGTTCATTATAAACTTATAAGTGATGACAAAGAAATTGACAACGCAATGGCTATATAATTTCTTCGATAAGAGGAACATTTATATAGGTTCATATGATTGCTCTAAACATTGGGATGAAGAAACAGATACAGTCGTAGTCGATGGTTATAGATTAGGCTTTAGTAATCACGATGGTATGTTGTATCTTCCACTTGATGTTTTGATTACATTGCAAAATGAATTTCCCGACTATCATATTCGCTTAGAGCAAACGGGTTTCGATGCTATAAACAAACCCATGTATCTCTATTTGAGGATATTCAAATAATCTCTCGTCTTGGAGCCGATAACAAGGCTTCATTGATACATTTCTTCTAAGGGGGTGCTGAACCCCAAATATAAACTTAATCAAAACATAATTATGTACAGTGCTAAAATTAGCGGCTTAGAAGCTGCTGGAGGAAGCCTTCGTGGCTTGTTTGTAAACCTTAGTAACATTCAAGATGTAACCGATTCTGCGAATCCTGTCGATGTTCCATCTCTCGAACAGTTTGATAAAGATGGTAACAAAGTCAATCGTACTAACTTCTCAAAGGGTCTTAGATGTCTTGTCGATTTGTTGAAGAGTACGAATAACCCTATCGGCATTCTGCTTGCTGCTAAAACTCTCGGTAGAGCCGAAGAGTATGAGAACGTAGAGACCATTCTTGCGCTCTTGCTCACGAATGCTACAATCACGTTTGAGAGAAAGCTTCTCGATGTCAATGATGATAATCCTAATATCCCTGGTACAAAGGTGGATAGGAAACAGTATTTCACCGACATAAAGAGCTGTAAACTTGACAATGCTGTAGTGGCTGCCGTTATGCCAATTGCTGCTCAGCAAATAGGCGAAGTTAAGAAGAAAGCGGCTACTATGTCAATAGTGAATCCCTTCATCTAATTGTTGACGATAGTATAACATACTCCCAAAGGACTGCTGATTAGTTCTTTGGGAGTTTTAATACTCAATGACATGAAACTATTCTTTTTTACAAGTAGTCGTAAGTCTGATAAGTGCTCAGTTATCACTATCATGACTAGTACATTTGAACGGGCATCTGCATTAGCAGCTTCTAAGTTTATTCAATGGGGATACAAAGGTAAACCTAAATGTTTTGTAATATGACAATTAATTTGACTAACGACCAAATTCAGAAGCTACTCAAAAACGCTTCTGCTGAAACACTTCGAACTATTATTACTTATTTGTTTGATTACTTCGGTGATTATTCATCAATTAGTAATAACATAGTAAGTGCTTTAATCTCTACGCCTTCTGCAATTCTTACAAAAGAAATTGCTAAAAATGCGGACTCTCAAGTGCTTTCTTCATTAAAGGATGGAGAAGTTGTTCGATATATATCATATAACCCAATTAGTAATTCTGTGAATTATGAGGTTATTGAACAGAATACTGGTGATGTTAACTATACTTCTCGTGTGTTCTTATAGTGCTAATGCACAGACGTACACAAGAGAAGGTAATACATTCACTGCAAAGGCTTCTGCTGGGCGAGCTAAAGCAGAGCCTATTAAAACTAAGTTTGTTTGGACTGATTCTAAAGGTGTAGCTTATCCTATTTATATGGGCAAGACAGGTTCTTGCTTTGTGATTAGGAAAAGCAGTAAGACTGGTAAAGAATATCGGTCTTACCTCGGTACTGAAGTATCTGCCGAAATATGTAAAGAACTGGGTGTTAAATACGAACCGAAAAATAAAAAAGGTTAAAATAGCACCCCCGTAGAAGGGATTCATCTATTATTAGTATATTTACCAAAACTGATAATATGATGAATCCTTTCGATATACCTATAGATTATTCGCTACTTCAGAACGATGTAGATGAACTCATTTATCTGATAAGCGATGATGATAACAACGAAACCGATATAACGTTTGAATAACAATGGACGAAGAGAAAAAGAAAACTGGTCTGCAACGTCAGACCAAAGCGCAGTTGATAGAGATTATCCTGCGCAAAGATTCAATTGAATCTAATATGGCTACTGAAATTAAGTCTCTTAAGAATGAACTTGAGAGTACTAAAGCTCTTGTAGAAGCCGAAGTAGATAAGGCATGTACTGAGGTTACTACTAAACTTAATACAGCTTTCCATAAGGATATGGCTGGTAACAACAAGAAAATTATGGAACTCAAGTATAATCTTGCTGATTGCGAAGATAAGGTTGATATGTTAACTAAAAAGCTAAGACGTGCCAAAGAGTTGGCACTATTGCTTGCAACTACATCTGTAGTACTTGGAGTGTTGTTATGCTTGTGAAAGTAAGATAACATATTCTTTCATATCAAATTAAATAGGGGGTTAATGCTTGCTTGTGAAAGTAGGCATTAATATTGCATACCTGTTAATATTTATTAAACTTTATTTTTATATACTCTTGCTTGTGAAAGTAGGAGTATTTATAAGCTCTAATGGCGAAATAGGTAGACGCGAAGGACTTAAGTTCCTTTAATCATTACTGATTGTGTGAGTTCGAGTCTCACTTAGAGTACTATTATTAACGAGGATGAGCGAATAACTCATCCTTTTATTGTAAATGCGTATGACAGTAGATGAACAGTATGACCTCTTATTGAAGGAGAAAGGAAAAGAGGAGGCAGATAAATTCCTTCAAGCAGTTGCTGAATCCGGCTCAGTAGATGATTTGGCTCGTGAACAAGCTGACATAGCCTACTACGGCTCATTGTTTTAGCTGTGTTGGCTTTTAGGTGCTTAGGCTATCATACTATAAGCAAAGCACTCAAACCCTCTCAAATCGAATTTTAATTTATTATTTAAACATAATACATAAAACCATGTACAAATTTAACCTTAAAGCTGCTAAAGCAGGTGTACCTATGATGCTTGAAGATGGGACACCTGTACAATATCTCCGACAGATTAGGAGAAAGCGTAAAGAGGATGCTAATGCCTTGTGTCTTATTGAGTATTACGACAATGATATGCCGATAATTACTGGCGAAGGTGATACCAAGCATAACATCTTCATGGCTGGGACTGAGGGACATATTGTCACAAAAGAGCAGTTAGAGTCATTCAATGCGTATATAAAGCCAATACTTATAGGATGGCTTTCAGCGTATAAGGACATAGCTGTTCATTATGATGAGAAGTACTTCGCAACACTCGATGATATGAAGGCTCGACTTGAAGAACTCATAAATGACCTTAAAGAGTCTGACGATGAGCATGATGATGCAACAGTGTCTAATGTTTTAACTATACTCGCAAAATATTAATCATTCTTTGTGGTGGTAGTATGGATTTTCCTAAGTTTAAGATAGTGCTTAAACCTTTCTATAAGGCTCCTAAAAAGACTCTTGTTGGGAAGGTTAAAGCACTTTGTGTTAAAGAAGATGGAGAATTTAAAGCGAGGATAAGTGCATCCCTTCTTAAGGGGGATGTAAAAGACGATTTGGTAATTCCTTTTACCAAAGAGTCATACGACTTACATCGAGCCTTAGTATTCTCCATAAAACCTGATGCTCAAGGGAGATATGAGAAGTTTCTCCGACATGAAACTACTTATAAGTATCATCCTGGACTTCCAACGCAGTATTGCGCACTCTGTGAGAACTATATCTTTTCTGGTAATATTGTTACTATTAATGGAAAAAAGTTCTTTGATATGAAAGAAGTAATAAAGAAAAACATAAATGGAGTTTGATTTATACAAAAACAAACAAAGTATTATTGGTTTTACAAATGACCAAGCAAATGCTTATAATCATTTGATTGATTTCATTAATTCAGAATACAATGAAAATGATTATAAACGAGCACTTGTTGGTCCTGCTGGAACTGGTAAGACTTACCTCGTTAAGGCACTTATTAAGAATAGCAATCTTTCTTATTCTACGATAGGTGTTGCTGCGCCTACTCATAAAGCTTGTCGAATATTAAATGAAAACATAGCTATGAGTAGTATAAAAGTGAATACTCTTCAATCAGATTTAGGTCTTAGACTTAATTTTGATATAGAGAAGTTTGATATTAATAATCCTCCTTTTGACCCAAAAGGTCGTATAAAGATTGGAGATTATAAACTTTATATCGTCGATGAAGCATCTATGATTAACAGTTCTCTTATGATATTTTTGGAGAGAACTTGTAAGTCTAAGAAATGCAAGATTATTTATATTGGCGATGAATATCAACTTGCTCCTGTTGGAGAAAGATACTCTAGTGCTTTCAAGAACGTAATTACTTATAGCTTGGAAAAAATTGTGCGACAAGAAGAAGATAATCCTATAAGACCTCTTATAAACAATGTACTAAGAGCAGATATAAAGAATAAGACATTCAGATTCTTAGAGTATATTGCTAAGAATAGAGAAGCGTTTGATTCTGACAATACAAAAGGATACAAAGTTTGTGGAAGTAGTGAGTTTGCTAATATGGTTCAAGCAAACTTCTCTGACCCTGCTCTTACAATGAATGTAGACTTCGCTAAAGTGTTGGCATTTACCAACGCTAAAGTGTCCTTTTGGAATAAGTTTATAAGAAACAATATTATTGAGGATGCTGCTAAAAGTGTAATCACAAAGAATGATTTGATTATAAGTTATACCACTTTGGTGAATGCGTTTAATGATGCAATAATCAAAAATTCTGAAGATTACATAATTGATGACATCGTAAATTACATACATCCAATACACAATCTTAAAGGATTTCTAATTCGATTTGTAGCTATTCATGGTGGTAAGTATACCTCACCTTTGTTTGTATTAGACCATTCTGATATGGACACTATGAGGAATTATGTTCATATAAGCAACACTATGATAAATACTGCTAAGACCGCTAAGGCAACTGTTCGTAGTACAAAATGGAAAGAGTATTATGAGTTTAAAGATAGTTGCCTTCTTCTAACTAACATAGTGGGTAATGATGGAAGAGTCATATTCAATAGAAATTTGGATTATGGTTTCGCCCTTACTACTCATAAGTCACAAGGTAGTACCTTTGATACTGTGTTAGTTGATGTAAATGATATTGTATTTGATAAATACGGTAGACCTTACGCTAATGCTGAAGAAATAAATCGCAGGCTGTATGTAGCCTGTTCTCGTTGTAAAAATAAACTATATTTACTTTATGGAAAATGAAATAATGGCTAAGCCAGTAGTAGAAGAGAGTGCCGTATGTTCACGTTGTGGTGAAACAAAACCTTTGTCTGAATTTAGGTTCTATAAAGGTAGACCAACCACAGTTTGTAAGTCTTGTCTAAGAAGAGACGGAAGAAGCGACAGATTCAAGATGTACACCTCAAGAGAACTTATGGATGAACTTAAGCGTAGAGGTTACTCTGGCATGCTAACCAAAAAGGTAATCGAAGAGATAAAGCTATGATTCTTTCAAGAGCATTTGACGTGGAGTGCTTTGTTAATGCTTTTAGTGTAGTATTTGTTGATTTAAAAGCATATCTTCAAATATTCGCTGATTGTGTTGACAATGGCATTCCCCTTGCTCTTACCGAATGCTTATCGGTTGAAGAAATTAAGCGAAGACTTGAAAAAGTTCCATTTGATGAGTTTTGTATAACTGATACTGATGATAGTCAATTACTTGAATTAGTGTCATATATAAACCGAATGGAATCACATTATATTACTAAATATGATGCAAATAATAATGTCTATCAAGAACCTGTAAGATGTGATTTATTCTCATTTAATGGTTCGGGATATGATGATTATATGATTAAGGCTTTGCTTATGTACTTTAACCGATTTGATACTACAAAAGCTCTTCTTGCTAAACTTAAATCTATAAGCGATAAGATAATTGCGTTGCAACGTGAGAAAGACTTATTTTATGCTGACAAAGAGATAGAAGTTATTCGTAAGTATAGACTTCCTTATGCGTCAGTAGATTTACAACGAGTTTATGGTCTCAATGCTGCAACTGTAGTAGTTGATAAAGACAGCGGTGAGAGACAGAAATTTGGTAAGTCTTTAAAGCAAACTTCTATCAATCTTAAATGGTGGCAACTATTGGAGTTTACTCTTCCACCTATAGATGAAGAAGAATACAATCTCTATTGGCGAAAACAAGCTGAATATAAAGGCATGACTTTAGAGTATCTTAATAAGATTGTCACAAATGATTTTAAGAGATATGTTCTGCCTAAATATATTAAACCTATGTTACATTATAATAAGAATGATGTATTCATACTATGTGACATGGTTAGGCAGAAGCCAGATGAAGTCAAGCTTCGTTACGCTATTACACACGCATTTGGAATAAACGTTCTTTGTAGTTCTCGTGCAAATATTGCTGATAAACTTACAGAGAAGTTTTATTCTGATATGAGTGGATTAAGAAAACAACAGTTCATAAAAGAACGAACAGAAAGAACAAAACTATCGTTTAAACGAATCATATTCCCGCATATCAAGTTCAAAACGAAAGAACTACAAGATATGTTGGAAGAAATGAAGAGAGTTGTAATCTATAGAACTAATAAGGATTCCTTCAATAAAACTATAAAGTTTTATGGCACTACTTATACATTAGCTACTGGTGGTATTCACAGCGTAGATTCTCCAGCGATATATACTTCTGATGAGAAATATGTGTATATTCATCACGATTACACATCGTATTATCCCAGTATTATGATAAGTTATGCTGTTTGTCCTGCACACTTGAATTTAAGTGCATTTAAACGAATGATGTCATATCTAAAAGACACACGTGTCAAATGTAAACATACTAAAGATAGTGAAGGATATGTGATGGATGGTGTTCCTAATAAGATTGCAGCTGAAGCTCTTAAGATTGTTATTAATTCTATTTATGGTAAACTTGGAAGTGAACTATTCTTTCTTTATGATAGATTCGCACAAATGCAAGTTACTATTAATGGACAATTAATGACAATGACTCTAATAGAGGAACTTGAACTAAATGGTATTCATGTTATAAGTGCTAATACTGACGGCATTGTTATAAAACTTCCTAGAGACAAATTTAAGCTCTATGAAGAGATAACTGCAAGATGGAATGAGTATAATAAAATGAGTGCTGACTATGAAGAATACAGTAAAATGATTGTGAGGGATGTTAATAATTATTTTGACATCCAAGCCAACGGCAAAGTAGAATATAAAGGTGCATTAGACCCTAAACAATATCTTAAAGAATTGAGAAAAGGGTATGATATGCCAATAATCGCAAAGTGCGTATTTGAATACTTTGTAAACGATGTTCCAGTTATGACTACTCTTAGAAATCATACTGATATTCTTGATTTTTGTAAGACCCAAAATGTAGGTAAACAATTTGATGTATGTTATGATATAGTTAAAAACAATGCTGTAACCACAATCTATAGTCAGAGATACGTTAGATTCTATGTTTCTTCTAAGGGGGTGGTATTGCAAAAAGAGCATACTACAACTAAAGCCAGAAGTAAACTTGCATCAGGTCTTCCAGTTCAGATTCTCAATACACTTGACGATAAACCTATAGAAGAAAGGAACATAAATTATAAATATTATTACGAAGAGGCATATAAAATAATAGACCCAATAAAACTCAGAATATCACCTAATCAGAAAGCTGATAAAAACAAAGGTGTTAGTAGTGGAAAGCTTGCTATTAAGAAATATGCAAGACAGTTTTTAACATTATTTGACGATGATGAAGAATGACTCTTGAAGAAGCATATTCTAATGCGCTTATACATTGGAGAGATAATAAAGGTTGTGGCACTATGGTGATGCCACATCCACTTGATAGCCGATATATGGTTTTAAACGCTCTCCAAAGGATGTACGATAAGAACGCTAATCTTACTGTGATAATAGTTACTAAAAATCTTGCTTCACGGATAGATTTAGTTCAATTTCTAACCCATCAAGAAATAGATGAGAATAACAGAGAGTTTAGGAAGTTATTAGATACGAAACAACTAAAGGTGTTAACGTCGGAGTTTATGGCTAAATGGAAACGATTTCTCGTTCCTGATTTGATGCTCTGTTACGATGTTTTTCCTAACGATGTTAAGTTGTTTTATTTATTCGACCAAAGCAAGTTTAAGTTATTCATTTTCAAAAGTGCTCCAAGTAGTGCTGATAAATCTATAATTTATAACTATGCACCGCTACTTCCAGACTTTAATCAAAAAGCACTTGATGAGTTGCGCATTAGCATCCCCGTAGAAGATATTTGGTGTCCTGTCACGATAGATGAGAACACAGAAGAATATAGGTTATTGCAATATTATAACGAATATTTAAGTGCTTCCATGAACATATTTGGTTCTATAGATAATATGAATCAAGCACGGATTGGAAATCAAGCACTTAATATATCTGCTGATATGATATGTGCAAAACTAGCTGCTGACAACGGATGGAATCCTAATTTGGATATGTCTGTTGAACTAAATCGAAGGATAGACGTAATGTTTAATCCTGGAAACATCAAAGAAAGGGCTAATAAAACTTTTGAAGTTATTCGTTATAGAAATGCTTTACTTAGTGATGCTAGCTCTAAAATCGAAGAAGTCCTAAAAATTGTTGCAGATAACAAAGATAAAAGAATTCTAATCATCAATAAACGCGCAGACTTTGCATCTAAGCTAACATCCGCTATAAATGAACGTTTTGGCATGGAAATTTGTGGTAATTACCACGATAAAGTAGATAACGTTGTTAAAATAGATTCGGATGGTAATATTGTCAGATATAAATCTGGTATTAAAAAAGGACAACCAATATTTCTTGGTAGTGCTGCTCAGAAGACTAGAAATGTATCTTATTTCAATAACGGTCAAATGAAAGTTCTATGTTCTAATAATGCTCCAGATAAAGACCTAGCTATAAGCGTTGATATTGTAATTATTACTTCTCCTGCTTGTGAGTCTATTAAAAGCTATCTTTATAGATTGGCTAATGTGGACTTTGGTATGAAAGTGATTTTGTACAGCTTGTATGTTAGAAATTCAGTAGAGGAATCAAGGTTACAAAATAAAGAGTTATTGCCATTACAAACAATTGTTAATAATTGTGAACAGGAAGTTTCGCTTGAAAATAATCTTGGTTTTATCATTGCTGATTGAAATATTATTTGTATATTTGCAATATAAAATAATGCTCTTTGAAATAATGGACAAAGGTAAAGAGAATGCTTCAAAAGCACAAGGCAATAGTCGTGCATTGACTGTAAAGCATGATGATATTAGTACTGGTTTGAAAGTGTTCAATCTGCTTGATGAAAGAGAATTAGCACAAGCAGAAGTATTCTTAAAGAAGATAATAGCTACTGACAAAGGTGGTATTAAAAGTGTCAATGAGGGTTTGGCTATCCTTATGAGGGCACAAGACTTGCAACTTCCTTTTAGTGGTTGTATCGAACACATCCATGTAATAAATGGTAAAACTGGTGTTGATATTCATATTATAAAAGCGTTATTACTGAGGGCAGGAGTAGTTTGGAAATGCACTAAAGATTATACTCCTCAGTATCAGTATACTGACGGTAGTAACATTTATAATCAAACACAACTTCCAGACAACTGTGTTGTATGTAAAAATGCCGAAGATGCTAAAAATGTTGCAGAGAAAGGAAAGTTAGGAGTTTATCCGCTATCCTTCTATATAGACCTTAAAGGCAATGTATATAATGAATTTACTATAAGTAGCAAATGTGTTAAAGCTATCAATAAAGCTCATGCACAAAAGATTCAAAGCGAAGGTAATTATCCAATTATAAAGATACCTCCACAGCCTATTGATTTTGTTACTGAATATGAGTTCAAACGATACAGAATGATAAATGGGAAAGAACGAGAAATGACTGCTGTAAGTCACTTTAGTTATAGTGAAGCACAAACTGCTGAATTGCTTACTAAAGATACTTATAAAAAGTATGCTCGTATTCTCATTGGTCATAGAGCCTTTACTCTTGGTGCCAGAGATATAGCTTCCGACGTATTGATGGGGGTTATGGAAACTGGAGAGTTGAAAATTGTGGAGAATATAGACCTTTCTCCAGAAGATTACGAAATAGTAGATTAAGCCGTATATGCGGCGGAGTTTTAATTATAATTATTCTTTAACTTAAACATTTAAATGTTATGAAACTTGGAAGTAAAATTTCCTTTGGCTTTAATGCCGTACAAGCTGGACAGAAGTCTGCAACCGTTAATGCTCAGCCTCAGCTGATTGTTTCTCCCACATCTGGTAAGTTCACTATTACCGCTCCTGTAAGCAAAAAGATGCAGGTGGCAGTCGGAGAGAACATCATGTTCTTGAACAACATCGCAAGTGTAGAGCAAGCTATTCTCCAGCGTGATGAGGCTCTCGTTGAATGGGCTAATGAGAATGGCGTTGACCTCGATTCTCGTGAGGGACAGGATGCAGTGCTCAAGGAGTTCACTGTATGGGCACTTGCCAAGGGCGTTCTTCTCTATGACCAGAAGGGTAATCCCATCATGGCTTCAGAGCGTTATACAAAGGCTGACAAAGAGGCTTTCATTAAGCGTAATGGTGCCCAGTTCCTTGACGAAATGCGTGAGGCTCTTATCGAGCGTGTTGGCAATCCTGATGCTTCCGATGAAGAACTGCTTGCAGCCATCACTGCTGACGATGTTGAGTCTCCTAAGTACCATGCTCTGACTGGTTCTAAGACCTCTACTTCTTCCACCGCTACAGGCATTGGTTGCCAGCTGTCTTTCACCGATACTGCAATCTGGAACAATATGAAGGCTGACCTCGGCGAGGAGAAAGAGAACTACACTCGTTACTACAAGGTGTTGCTTGACGAGGCATTCGAGACTGAGGTCAACAATGGTTATCAGGCTGTAAGCATTCTTGCTTATCCTGTTGAGTTCACAGAAGATGTGGAACTTGTTCGTGAGAAGAAAGACTAATTCCCTTTGTCCATCCAAGCGTTAGAGCGGGTATATACTACTCGCTCTAATTTTGTTTAATCTTTAAAACTTAATTAAGTAATGAAAGAAGAACCTGTTAATGGTACTGCTGCAGAGGTACCTGCAAAGAAACTTCGAAGAGGTGTAAGTAATCAGACGCAAGCTGTGTCTCAGCTGAAATTCCACGAGAAAGATGCAGCACAAAACGGACTGTTTATTGGTCATCTTGAAGAGGTTCGTGTAGATTGGAGTGTAAACGCTGATGGAAAGCAGTTTACAGGAATGAAAGTTCCTCGTCTTACTCTTCATTTTACATCCAATCACTCTAACGTGAATGAGCGTCGTCATGTGTATCAGACTCTTTTCCCTGTTGAGAGCAATGTTAACACTATTCCTAACGGAACAGAAGAATGGAAAGTTAACAATGTATTCAACTGGATTAAGCATATGCTTGATGTGTTCTATCTTGGAGGGCGTCAACTCACTGAAGCAGAAGAAGATGCTCTTACACTTCCTTTCGTAGATTGGACTGAAAGTGGAGAGTATAATCTAGTAGACCCTCAAGAAGTACTCGATGGCTATGCTGTAGTGTTCAATAATGCTGCCGATATGCTCAACGGTCGATTCGGACTTGCCGAAGGTGCTACTCCTAAACCTGTTTTCAAGGATGCAAACGGTAAGCCTTTCAGCCTTTGGATGAAACTTCTTAGGCATCGTAAACGTAAGACAGAATGGATTAATGTTACCGCTACTGGTGACTTAGGTTTTGATGGATTTATTGGCGCTGGTGCTATAGAAATTCAGAAGCCTAATACACCTCCTGCCATTTTACGCCTCGACTTGTCTCGTGAGAGTATTACTCCGAAAGAGACTAAGAAGACTCCAACTATTGGTAATCCTGCTTTCGGTCCTATGGGATTTGGCGGTGTTGCAGTGCCTAACGATGCTGCTCCTATGCCGCAGAATCCTGCGTTTAGTGCAGCTGGAGAAGAAATGCCATTCTAATGGCTAAAATTTGACTCGAACAAGGGGTGGTGTAGTCATCTGCATCACCCCTTTTACTTACAAGTATGAAAAGAAATCCTAATACAACTCGTCTTACTAAAGATTATATTGAATCTAAAGTCAGTCAAGTGAGTATTATGTCTAAATACTTAGACATTCCTGTGGAAGTGATTAATGATTGTATAGAACATAATACTCTCATTACGTCTGTATTTAGAGATGATGACCACAATAAAAGTATGGGTTTCACCTTTAATAAAAAAGGTAGGCTCAAAGTACGTGATTTTGGTGGTTTTGGCTTCTTTGAAGACGTTTATGGAACGGTTGCTTACATACTTAGTCTGATATATGAAAGAAAGATAGAACCTAATAACAAAAATGATTTCTATTTCATATTAAAGCATATAGCATATACTTTTGCTGACATCATAGATGGCAAACAAGTCGATGAGAATCTTGACCCAATAATCCAAACTGCAATCATAAAAGGAAAAAGTAGACGACAAGTAATCGAAATTGTACCTAGGAGTTGGAACAAAGATGATAAAGCACTTTGGAATAAATGGGGTGTGTCACTTGGATATTTAAATACAAACTTTGTTATTCCAGTAGACCAATATTATATAAATAGAGGTGTAGACACAGACCCTAAATATTACTATAAGGCTAAAGACCCATGCTATGCTTATATGCTTGGTCAAGATAGAAGAGGCATATATCTAATAAAACTTTACTTCCCACTTAGAGATAGAGCTAGAGAGATGAAATTTATAACTAATTGCAATGTTCTTGAAGGATTGCCTAATCTTGAACTTGATAATTATGATTATATTTTGATTACTAAGAGTTCTAAAGACAGACTGAGTATTGGGAGTCACTTGGCATCCAATCCCTTCTACGGGGGAGGGAATGCTAAACTCAATGTAGGAGTTATAAATCTACCTAGTGAGAATTATAAACTTAAACAAAAAGAATATGATTATCTCAGTAATAAACTTGGTAAAAATGGTATGCTTATAAGTTTCTTAGATTTTGATTGTACTGGAAGGGCTGGTGCTAAATATCTACAAGATACTTATGGTATACCTTATATATTTATAACTCGTGGTGAATTAGGTCTACCTAACTATAAGGCTAAAGACTTCTCTGATTTGCATGATGTATACACTATTAAAGAAATAAATCAATTTATAAGAGAAACGATAACTTATGTCGAACTTAAATACAAAAAGTATAACGAGAGTACAACTTCCTACGAGGAAGACTTACTTTTCTCTGATTTGCCTTACTAGAGCCGCATCTGTTAAAGCACTTGTTATGTCAAGTCTAACGAAACAAGAAGAAGATGCTTTAGACAATGGAGAGATGATTATTCTTAAGCGACCTGGATATAAAGATATGCTCATTGAAATGAAACGTGTATTCTTCTATGGAAAGATTGATTTCACTAAAGATTCTGAGGATTACCAACAGATAGCTGACATAAGAGCGTTAGACAACGTTACAGAGCATGGTATATCACTACCTTCTAGATATGATTATGCTACGCATACTTGTGAAGCTCTTTCTGATAGAATACTTCACTACGATACATTTGATTTTCCTACTATTTGTCAATATGCTCATGCTTTTCTTGGTAAACCAGAACGTTGTATCTTATTTGAACACATAGTACGATGAATATAGGAGAATTAGAAAACTATTTGCTAGACCTTGATGACTTTGACAAAAGTATAGTAAAGCATAGGTTAGAAAATGAGTCGTTCGAAGAGTTCTTTGAGAAACAACTTTTGTACTTAGACTGTAGTAGGATATATCCTAGTGGTCTTAGAGCAATGCAAACTATAGGCTATCCTTACATGAAAGAAGTATCCGTATATGTTTATGTCCTTGGTATGTTGGAAGATGAGAATCTTATAAATTTATATTCTGATAAACTCATAAATATCCACAATACCAATATCCAATATGAAAAAGAACATCCACCTGTATGGTACGATTCAAAAAAGAAAAACAAATGGAATAAACCTAAAACAGAACGTAAAGCTAAAGAACCTAAAGAAAGTAAACCTACGAAAGCTGTTCAAAAAGCTGCTCAGAAAATTCAGAAAATTAATATGTTGTCATTCAAATTCAAAAAACAATGAATAAAGTAACACTCTATAAGAGGAATGCTAAAGGCGTTCCTCTTTCTTGGTCTATATGGGAAGATGAGAAGACTGTCTTTTTGGAATATGGACTGTACCGTGGTGATAAGCACGTTGAATCTGTTTCTAAAACATTAGTAAAGGCTAATGAAATGAAATCTAGAATCAATGCTAAACGTAAAGAAGGATATAAAGCTCTTGATGAGCTAAAAGATGATAATACCACCCCCGTAGAAAGGAGTGATGTGTACACCTTCCTTGACACTTATCTTCCTAAGTACAATACATCCACTGATGGCTTTGTTCTTCCAATGCTTGCTAAAACATTTGATGGCAAGATAAAAGAAGGGACTATTTTGACAGGACAATATAAGATAAATGGACTTAGATGTATCGTTGGTGCTACAAAGTCTATTGACTTGTTTAATCCGATTAAACTAACGTATCATAGTAGAACTGGAGAAGATTGGACTGCAAATATGTCTTGGATGGATGATGTTCTTCTTCCACATATAAAACAAAATCTGTTAGATATGATGGTAGAAGAAGGTGCTAGCCTTGATGGCGAACTGTATCTTCCAGGATACTCCGTAAACTTAATCAATTCTTTTGTTAAGAACTCTGAACTTCCCGAACATACACAATTACAATATTGGTGCTATGACCTCGCTGTTGAAAATATGTCTTTCGATGTTCGTACTGAGGTTAGAAAAAGCAGTATAAGCAAACGTTGTTATTCTTTTTTAGATAAGAGTCAGCATCTCAATAATAAGAGTCAATTTGTATTAGTTCCAGATTCAGATGATGTTTATTCTCATCAATACGCTATGAGACTAAGAGATAACTATATTGACTTAGGTTTTGAAGGACTTATTCTTAGAGATGTTAATGCTGAATATCAATTTGGTAAGCGAAATGCGTCTATGTATAAATACAAAAAGATACATGATGGGTACTTCGAAGTTATGGATATAAAGCCTGATAAACGAGGTCTTCCAGTGTATACCCTCAAAAATGATATAAACGACGAATGCTTTGATTGTACAATAAACATTTCACAGAAAAGTCAGAAGCTGCATTTAGAGGTAAAACACAAGCTAATTGGAAAGAAGGCTTTTGTAGAGTTTCGAGAAAGAAGTGGCGTCAAACAAGTTCCGTTCCATGCAAAAATAATAAATATATGCTTGTAATAAAAGTTTTAGGAGTTCTTGCAATAGTTTTTGCAATAGCCCATCTAAGCGTACTTGGCTACTGCCTTGTAGTGAACAGAAAACGAAAGTTCGAGGATAAATATATCGAATTGTCTAAGAGTATTTCTATCTATACTAATTGTACTGGTGTAGACCTACTTCCTGCTATTTATATAGATGGAGGAATAAATAAGGTAGCCATCAGCATCTCTTGGATAGTTGTTACGATAGATATAGTATATGTTCTGAAGACTAATACTGACGTTTCAATCGAAATAGAAGACATAATAAGAAGATGAATCTAAATCAATATGATGACATAATCGAAAAGAAAGACACTTGGATAAATCCAGTGTATAAAAAGCTATATTCTAGAACCTTAGAATACAAGCCGTATTATACAATAGTCAGAAGATATGTAAAACAATCTGCATCTTATGATTATTTTCTTATTGTTAGCGATAGCATTCTTGAGGGTAAACATATGAAATCTGTCATACAAGAAAATAACGGACTTCTGAAGTTTGACTTGAAAGCCTATTGGAATGTTCTTCCTGTAAGAGAAAGTACAAAAGATGTGATAGTGTCTACTGATATTGTAGAAAAAGAGAGTGGAATGATAATTTATAAACTTTCAATATAATTACAAATGGACTACGAAATAATAGAATGGCCTGATATACAGGCATACATGGAACTTGAAGGTTTCAAGGATAATGCTACGCTTATTGAACCGAATGATGCAATGGCTATTGGTAGCAGTACTTATCTTGTTAATAAGACGTGGTTGGACTCTTTATAGTCGATTGCTCACTTTGCAGATAGGATATTGGCACTATAAAACTTGAAATTTGCCCACTTTCTTTGCCTCTGTTGCGTTTTCCCCTTATAGCTGATAAGTTGTAAGGGGAAAAATTTTGTGCGCTCAAATCGAAAATAAAATTATTATTTATTTTTGGTTTTGTAAAAACAAATACTTATATTTGTAATATGAAAGATAAAGGAATAATTCTAAGTAAGAAACATGGAGTGAATGCTTCACTACTTTGTTGTGAAGTTTGTGGTAAGGATTATAGTCTTGCTTTATTAGGTAAACTAAAAGGAGATGCAGAAGCACCTAAAAAAATGTATAATGGCTTATGTGACGATTGCAAAAAAGTTATAGATGCTGGTGGTGCTCTTGTAATAGAAGTTCGAGATGGAGCAACAATCAATAATCCATATAGAACTGGCAGAATTGTAGGAATAACGAAAGAAGGAAAAGAGCGATTAGAACTTCCTAACAATATCTGTTATATGACTGAGAGTGTGTTTAAAACTATTTTCAAAAACTTAAATAATACGAACGATGAATCTTGAACTGTTTGGAAAACGTCTTCTGATAGTAGACGATGGAGATGCACACGCATCTAATTGTACATCTTGTGCGTTGTATGACTATTGTACGAAGGCTACTGGAGTTCCTGCTATATGCGAAGATGCAAAAGGTAATAAAACTCGACATTTTGTAGAATTAACTATGAAAGTGTTTGGTTGTGGGGTGCAATGCTCCTACGGGGGAGGTGGTATTCTTGTTGCTGCAACATCTAAAGAAGAAGCTTTTCTTACTGCTGCTACTGATAGTTATACTCGTTGGCTATTTGAATGGATAGATGATAACGGACATACGTGCGAACCAGATAGCAATATAGCACATCTACGCTGTGGTTATTATCCATTTGAAGCTTGGACTGAATATCCAAATCTTGCTACGAATGCTGAAATGCCTACTGTGCTACTTGAAAATGGCTATGTTGAGTAGATTATGAAGATAGCTATACATCGGAAAATATTAAAAGCTATGGAACTAATAGATAAAGGAAAAATAATAGAGAGAATAGAAGATTGGCGTGATAATATACGTAAAGCTATATTTATTATTCCTTTGCATGGTCGTCAAAAAGCCGATGCAACATTCGAATACGAAATACTTGGTAGGGTAAGAGATTGGATTGATGCTCTTGAAGTTAAAAGAGAGGTGGACTTTCATAAGGAATTACTGTCTTTTTATAGACATACAACTGATAGTAGTGAAATAGCACTTGCCAAACACTTCTTTGAATTGGGACTTAAGCATTCACTTAACAATTTAATTTAAATGACTATGGAGCAACAAGTAAAATCATACACAGACTTATTTCAAAGTAAAACGTTGGCAGAAATACTATCACATAATACTGCTGATAATACTTATGAAAGAGTTGCAATAGCTGGTGCTAACTTAGATGCACCAGAAGAACTGCAATATATCCATAAAGGAGATATGCCATTTGTTTATTATAGTGGCATTGGTATTCCGTGTTGGAGTCTTGCAGCACTACTTGCTGTTTTACCAGAAATAAACGGTATTCCTCTTATACTTGAAAAAGTAAAAGCAAAAGATGGTTATGAAGGATATTATTATCATATATCATATAAAGATAAGATACTAATTCCTTATAGTAAAAATCCTGTAGATGCGTGTGTGGAAATGATTATTGCACTTCACGAATAAAAACTATTATAAAATATGAAAGCATACACTGACATTGAACAATCAAGGAGGTTGGCTAAGATACTGCTAATAGAGAGTGCTGATATGGCTTGGTGTAACAACTCTATAAGAGGAGTTAATTATACTGATGAATACTCTGCAAATCTTTACACAATAAAAGAAATGAAAGAGTGTTTTGATAAAGCACTAAACGGATGGGATAAGTATTGGAAACTAATCCCTTGTTGGAGTCTTGCAGCATTGCTTAACTGCCTTCGTGAGGTAGGTTTCTTTCCATATATAGAAGCTAATAAGCATGAAGTGGTAATGAGTGTTTGGGACTGTGATAGGGAGTTCAATATTACGCACTTCATCAACGTCAAGGCAGACAACTTTGTCGATGCTTGTGTGGAACTGATTATTAAGTTAAACGAACAAAAGATATTATGAAGGACTATAAGAAAATACTTAAAAGAGTGGTAGATATTATCAATGCCGCAGAAAACAGCGACATTGGCTTTGTTAATATCTGCACCTATATTGGTGAGAGTTGTCCAGAACTCAAAGAGAGTGAGGATGAAGAATCTAAGAAATGGATATTAGAGTATCTTTATGATGGTTTGCGAAAGTCTGATGAACAATTCAAAGACCAATTTAAGTCTGCTATTGAATGGCTTGAAAAACAAGGCAATAATCCACAAGGAAAGGCTGCACTTGAAGCAATCCATGAGGACAAGGTTGATAACGCTAATAAACTTACACCAAAGAAATTCGGAATTGGAGATGTCATTGCTAATGACTGTTGCTTTGGTAAAGTAATAGAAACAACGAACGATGCATATCTATTAGATACAGGACAAGGTATTCCATTCTCTTGTGAACATAATGCGCATCTTTGGACTATTGCTGATGCTAAAGATGGTGATATACTTGTATCTAAGACCAACCAACCATTCATATATAATGGAAATTATAATGCAGTAAACGTAGGTGCATATTGTGGTATATTATGTGACGGCAGTATGTTTATTGAAACAATTGATGCTTGTCAATGGACAAGCATCAATAACATAAAGCCTGCCACTAAAGAGCAATGTAACGCTCTATTTCAAAAGATGAAAGCAGCTGGTTATAAATGGTTTGCTGACAAGAAAGAATTGAGAATGGTTGAACCATAGTTCAAAGTGGACTGAGGAGGATGCAGAAAAACTTTAGATAAAGTAAGTATGCACAACATGCAAGGAATATTGGAATATTTAAAAGGCAATAAAAATGATTAAAGTATTAGCAATACTATTAGTGGTATGGCTTATCGGTGCATGGTACATAATACTATCATCAACCAAAAGATGCCCTCATTGTGGAGGAAGAATGGACAAGGCTGGCAACAACTACCT
>JAEEGL014103326.1_pt1 | contig 28700 bp, 21 predicted proteins | sample 9134231 | NCBI WGS metagenome assembly JAEEGL01 (sample SAMN16246548, study PRJNA631951) | gut metagenome | biome: gut microbiome; feature: rumen; material: fiber-attached | host: Bos | place: Iran: Karaj | collected 2018-10 | reverse complement strand
TTTTGACAAAGCTCTTCATTTTCACACCTCCTTATATTTCTTCTCGGCAATCTTATCATAGCACAAATATAAATGCTGTGCGGCTAACTGGTACGAATTGTATCACATAATGGTATGAATTGTTTAATGGATTGCCTCAATAATCTGATTATACATTTTAGTTGATTGCTTAACTATTATTCACTCTATGAAACCTATAATCTGTTGAAGAATATTGAAGCACGAGTCGAGCGCTCTATGATTCTTAGTACGCAATAATGAAGAAAAGGCACGATCTACTGGAAGGAGCCAATCCATGACGTTGATAAGGAAAGAACTTGACACGGTGTGGAAGACAATGTTCCTGCGCTACAGAGACACTAAAGCGGTCAAGACCGAAATTCTTGTATATGCCGGAATAAAAACCGCAACGACACGAACTCGGTACCGCACCTCGCCAAAGGAAAACCGCACCAGTTTCAGATCCGTGACTATCCATTCTTCACACTCAGCACAAGTGAGCTTTTATGCCGCAAAAGCCGCTTGACAGTGACTATGTTGTGGTAGGTTGGTGGCCAGGCAGCAGCCCTCATGGCTGCCTGCCTGTGCTGCCGGACTACCGCGCTCATAGAGGCTTGCTGTCAAGTGGACTGTGAAATAAAAGCGAACGAACTTTACAAATGCCTCGAAGAGTATCTATAAAATTAAAGTGCGGTTATTTTCCGGCAGCGTGCGGTTCTTGTTCCGACAATTTGTCAAGTGGCTCGCTGCTCCTGCAGCATGGATCACAAAGTACGTGACGGTGGCTCTCGTTTGTCGGTGCGCGTATACAATTAGTATATTCTGCAGCGAATTATTGTATGTTATTATTGGCTAATTCTGTACGTTTTATTATACTATACCACATACAGGAGATCCCTGCATCTTTTTTGTCGGGATGGAAGAGCTTTCCGAAGCTCGGCGTTTGTGCATGTCATCAGCTAATTGCCATTCTATCCCGTGCTGTGCGGCAAGATCCAAGTCATTCTTCACCGTATGATGTGAATGACAGACACTTGCTGCGATCTGTCTCAGGCTATAGTACTGCTGACTAAGCCTGAGAATCTCTTTGTAGTCTACCATGTGATAGACCTCCTTGGTATGTAGTCACGTCATTGACGTGCCATACCAAGTATATCATAATTTGCCGGGCAGTGCCCGTGGGCAGTCTCCGGCAAGGGTGGGCAAAAACTCCGTGCAGCTGCGGCAGTGTGAGCGGCATACACAGGCAGTGACTACGTGCTGTCACCAGCAAGATGTGGCAAAATATAAATGCCCTTTGCCGCTGTGGCAGTGTGAGCGACATACACAGTTCTGATGCTTTTATAATAATATTTCATTTGCCGTGTAAAAAGGTATCTGCCCCACACATTGGACTGCGTGAGGCAGATTATGATTATGATGTGGGTTTATTTTATCTTACACTTACACATCATTTTTGACACAGAAAAGGAAAACGCGGAACATTTACACTTATTTCAATAGCATTATCTTCATGGAATATCTTTTTTATCGCCGTTCTGAATTGACAGTGACATATAATCAGCAATTTCCTGCCACTGAGCGTTAGTCTACAGTTTCTAGTCTGTCTATGCGAGAATATCTTCCAAAAGCTATCTTGCATTATTAATCTCCGCTGGAGTATCAAGAGACAGATGTCTCTATTCCTAAGTGACATCTATTTATGTATGCCGCTCACACTATTCTTATACTTCTCATATAGCTGGTGAACGAGAGGTGATTGAATTAATTTATATACATCAAGACCGTAACAGTAAAAACGCCACTATCGCATGTGATTTTCATATTTCCATTATATTTTTGGAGCGCATGGCTGATGCTCTTTAATCCGATGCCATGATTATTAGTCCCTTTTTTAGTGCTAAACGGGATACCTGCTTTTATTTTGATATTTCGTGTACATGTGTTTTGAACTGTAATAAACAATATTTTACGTTTAAAATCTATGCGAACTGATAACGATGGGTTTTCTTCTGAGGTGATTGCTTCGATCGCATTATCAAGCAGGTTTCCGAGAATTACGCTAATATCAAAAGAGTCAATTTGAAGGCCATCAGGAATACGGACATCCGCGGAGATTCTTGCTCCGTGTTTTTCCGCAACTGCAAGCTTGTAATTCAGAAAGCTGTCAATATCACCATTTCCAGAATGAACGTAATCCTTTGGACTCGCTACTTCTTGTGTCGAACGACTTATATACTCACTTAGTTCATCGTATTTATGTTCCTGCAGCAACATCTGCATTTTCTGTAAATGATTTTTCATATCATGCCGTAAAAAACGTTGCTGTTCCTGAGTCTGATACACCAAATCCAACTGGTTCATATATGCTTTCGCCGATTGATCTGCCATTGCTGCTTCATGAATTTTCTGATATGCAGTATCTAGTATTGCAAAGAGATAAAATACTATAATATTGATTGCAAATAAGATTATAGAAATCATCAACATTTCTTTTTTGTATTCATACATTGTCAAAACAGCTATCAATATGCTTCCCATAGGAATGATGATAATAGCCAGTAAATTGATACTACGGATGCTTTTAAATGTGCGCGACTCAAAGATGAATTCTAAGATAAGTGTAAAGAAAAAGAAAAGTAATGAGGTCGCCATTCCACTTTGAACCACTATAGAATAAGACGCGAAAAAGTATAATGCGCAGTCCGCAATGATATTAATTGCATATCCTAGGGTTCCTATTCCAATATTAAATACAATATTTCTTCTATATAAAAAAGGAATCAAATAAATAAAAAAAAGATTAGAAAACAGATTCAAGAAGGTGCTATGCCATCGAAAAAAAACAAAACTATTTATTACAAAAAAAGTCGAATATACAATCCATTCCTTCCACTTGGAAGTCCGTTGTTCTTTAAAAAACACATGAAAAAACTTCATGTAGGTGTAAATTCGGAATGCATTTGCTAATAAATATAGAGTATTTTCTTCAGTTATCATGATTCATTCAGCCCCGATCTGGATAGTATTTTATAGTGTTCTAGTGATAACAACTGTTCACTCACATCCTTTTGCAAAGGGCGGCTAATTGGCAGCCGTTCACCATTGGTCAGCACGACATCTTGAAAAGAAAATTCTGTAATATGCTGAATGTTAATTGCATAACATCTATGGATACGAATAAAAAGAGCTGAAAGCTGTTTTTCTAATATTTCCTCTAATTTTCCGTATATCTCAAAACTTCCATCGTCCGTTACAATGGTAACCTTTTTCCGATTGCTTTGTACATACAGTATCTTGCTGATCAGCAGTTTATAATTTTTTCGTTCAAAAACATATTCAAAATACAAGTGTTCCTGCGGGAATTCCAATAAATATTCATTTAAAACAGCTGAAATATGGTCTTGTGTTATGGGCTTAACCAAGAAGTCGAATGGACGATTACGAAAAAGATCCATCGCGTAGTTTTCCTTAGCTGAGACATAAACAATCTGGACTTGATGATTATGCTCGGATTTGCGAAGAATACGCCCTATTTCAATTCCGTTCATCTCATATAATTCTATATCCAGGAAGATAAGATCGAATTGATGCTCCAGATGCCAAAAATCCATAAACGATTCACCGCTATTGAATACTTCAACATCCATTTTAGTTTTGTTCACATTGGAATATGCCAAGATAAACCTTTCACATTCGGCGCAAAATAGCTGATCATCATCGATAACAGCAATTCGGATCATTGCTGGTTCCCCCACAAATGTATTCGAACCTAATCGTTTATTATCGATTTTACCACAACCTTTCAAAAAAGTCAAGTCAAATATAATTCATGCTTGCATTTTATTTATCAACAAGAGTATAATAATAAGGTTTACAAGTGTTCGTCAATTTCGTCCCTATGCGTAATACTGATTGAAAATGCAGAAAAAACAACGCTTTTTAGATATTGAAACTATGTTTCCTGACGGTATAAAAACTTTTATGCGCACATTGTCAATCGCTCCACAAATTTTTTCTTCTGCTCCATGGAAGAATGCACATAACGGTTTAAGGTAACGCTTGCATCGGCATGACCGAGCAATTCGCTGAGAGTTTTAATATCAAATCCTAACTCCACGCAGACTGATGCATAGGTATGCCGGAGAAGATGAAAATTCACATCTCGCAGATTACACTGTTTAAGGATAGACTTAAAACGGTTTTGCATAGTACGCGGTTCAGTCGGTTTGTCTTTTCCGGACACAACGAAAAAAGCATTATCTTTTCTAAAGCGCAGAAGTACTTGCAAAACAAAAGACGGAACCGGAATCTGTCGAATGGAATGCCTGCTTTTCGGTGCACCAATCATGATTTCACTGAACCCGCAGCGGTTAATTCTCTGTACAGTACGCTTTACTGAAATAAGACCATTCAGAAAATCTATATCTTCCCACTTCAGTCCGCATAATTCTCCGATTCTCAATCCGGTATACATACAAAGGAGGATTGCTGCACTGGTGATACTCAGATTGGCTTTCAGATACTGTTCAAGTCGGATACGTTCGTGAGAGCTGAGAATATCCAGTTGGTTTCGCTCTGTTTTGGGCATTGTGAAATGTGTTCCGCGAATACCGTATTCTCTCACCGCATAGTGCTCTATACTGCGAAAGACAGTCATAATATCCCGCACAGTCTTTGCGGACAATCCCCCGTTTCCGTCCAGACGACCATGTGTGAGCTTATTGAAAATAAACTCATCCAGTTTAGCAGTAGTCAACGAGGAAAAGGATACGTTTCCGAGCTGCGGGAGAATATGATTCCGAATGATGCTATTATAGTTTGCATAACTGGAATCCTTTACCCGTAGTTTGCAAGCAGAAAGCCATTGTGTGCAGACCTCCTGTACAGTCATTTTCATTGCAGCAATCGGAACTGTATTTCGCATAGAATAGAGCTCCTCCATTTTTTGTTTTACTTCTGCGAGTGTATGGGCATATACAGACTTATACCGTATTCTTCCGCTTTCTGTATAACCAATTGCAACTCGACCTTCATAACGACCGTCCTTGCGCAGGTAAATATTGCTTCCTCTCTTTGCCATAATAGACCTCCCGATACAATATATTTGACGGCTTATCGCCTTAATTTGAATCCCTTTTATGAGTTGATCTTTGTTTTATTCCGTAGAAAAGTCAGAAAAGGGCTTTACATTTTTCGAAAATCTGTTATAATGGAAATAGGATCGGCTTTTTCCCCCTAAACCCGTTCGATAATCTTTTTCGTTAAGGGACGAAATTGACGAAACAATATGCCTGAGAAAAGAAATAGCAGCTTTTAAATGCAAAAAAAGAATAATGACGTATTTTTAGGATTTTCTATCTGATGTGATCTGAAATTATCTGTCATTCACTCAGATCATCCGGCATATCCGCATTCTCTGCCATATAATCCAGATGGTCACGCTCCAGCTTGGAAATCAGCGCCTGAATGCTGTCGTGCAGGATCGCTTCTGTCTGCAAATCCGTTGAAAAGTGTTTCAGCACAGTCAGCGCCTCTGCCTGATTCCGGCAGTTCAGCGACCGGAGCAGCATTTTTTCCTCAATCGTCAATATGCTCATATATATCCACCCCTTACAGTTTCGGCTTTTTTAGCTTTGGTTTCTGCTGCGGTTCCGGCGGATTGTCCTTGCCAAAACGCTTTGTATAGGTTTCCGCCATCTGTTCAATGCGTGTATCGTTCATCATTTCTGCGGCTTTCCGCATAATGGCAGGATCAATGTGCAGCTTTGCGGCTTCTGCGGAAATTCTCAGCAGATTGTCCTCGGCGGGGCTGACGGTTCTTTTCGTAACTGCCTGCAAGCGTCCGGGCAGCGCATCCAGAAATGCCTGTTCCGTTAGTTCCGGCGCAGGCGGTGTCAGAAAATCCGGCAGCGGTTTGAATCCGAAGGAATCCACATAAAATGCCTGATCACGCACAACTACGACATCGCTGACAGACATACTGTGTCCGGTGAAATCATCAGGACGCTTCATGTTGAACTTATAAAAAAGCGCTTCCAACTGAATACGCAGATCAGAGCTGTCTGAAATGTCCTCCATTCTGCCTTCATATACTTTCTCATAGTTTGCCATATCCGGCTTCTGACCGCTTTGCACCAGACGGTCATAGGGTTCAAACCGCAGGTCGCGTGTTTGGTCGCCGCCTTTCAGCTGATAAATCACAAAAACTGTTCCCTGATCCGGCAGCTCAGAAGATGTATCGCGTTCTGTATGAGATTTCGGAGCAGACAGTATCGGCGGTGCAGGAACTGCTGACATCAGCGCGTCCATAAAGCGCTCCTGTTTCATAACGGGTGCCGGATTCAGCAGCTTGCTCAGCGCAGTATTGCAGGCGAAGTAATCACCGCGCGCCATGACCTTTCCGACCTTGTAGCTGTCATCGTCGTTTTTCAGATACTGCTGCACATAATGCGTATTGGAATCGTTTTTGTCATGACTGAGCTGAATCCGGTAAACAACCTGCGGCAATTCTTCCTGCGCTGTATACAGTGCCGCGGATTTTTCATCCAGCACCTGCGGATGCACCAGCTCGCACCGGACAGTATTCTTTTTCTGCTCATACAGTGCAAGCAGCGCTTTTTTCGCATCCGCAACAGATTTCAGGTCAGGAATCACAGGTGTTACCAGACCGTCCGCGCTGAGCGTCACGACCGAATAACGATGATCTGCGGACTGCCGGACGGCATACTGTTCCGTCGGTTTGGGTTGAATGCCGGCATCTTCCTTACGCTCTGCGAGCTTTGCCTTTGCCATTGCAAGTGCCTGCCGGTTTTCAGCCGTATAGGTATGCGCGGTCATCAGCTCATACTCCTGCCGTGTCATGTCGATCTTGCTGACCGTGCCGTCCGGATCAATGCAGGACGCATTGATTTTTGAGACTTTGCCGTAAAACTGCTTTGCAGATTCGCCGGACAGCTTCTGCTCTCGGTTATAATCATCCTCGTTCAGCCAGCCGATGCCGTCAACGAAATACTCATTGACAGAGGAATTATAATAGTGCGTTTCGGGGATGCCGCGGTAATCATCCTGAACGGAAACACGCTCTGTGGAGAGCAGGAAGTGTCCGCTCAGATAATCCGAAAGACGCGGCGGTTCTTGCTTCGGCGCAGCCTGGTTCAGATCTTTTGCACGGTCCATCAGGACTTCAAACAGATGATTCAGCCGGACAGGGTGCTGTTCCGTCAGAAATCTCAGGCGGAACTGATCGCTTTCAAACTGGAACCGCGCCGCCTGCTTCCTGACCTCCGGCGTGAAGCGTCCGTCCTCTTTTTTTAGCTGAATCGTTGCAGCAAGCGTATACATCGTGCGCTCCATTCCGTAATTATCTTCCAGCTGCTTTACAAAGCCTTTCAGATCGCGGTTTTCGTAGGCATCATACAGATGTAGGTCGATGAAATCACGGCAGGATTTTGATGCATTGATGCTGTCCCACAGCGCATCAAGCCGGTTGTTTTGCCGTGCCTCCACAAAGGATTCCGTGATAATCGGGACATCCTTCGGAGATTTCGGCGGCTGCTTTTCGAGAATCGGCGCCTGTGCCTTGCGCGGCGGCGCATCGAAATAAACCTGTGCGGGCTGCGGAGCAGTCGTTCTCGCTCTGGAATAGCCTGCCTTGACCTTCTCCACAGCTGCTTCATACTGCGGTACATCGACCTTGCGGACAGTCAGCGTCACGGTGCTGCCCTTTCTGACGCCGCTGAATGCAATGCCGTCCGCATCCAGCTGTTTTGCGATGTTTTCCGCATGACGCGGCTTCAAGCCCTTGAAATACTGCACCTGCGAGCGGCACAGCACCTGATACGGTGTATTGCCGAGCGTTGCGGGCTTATCCGGTTTGGTTGCTCTCTGCATCTCCATTGTTTTTTCTGCTCCTTTCGGTTTGTGAAATACAGTCTCAAAATTCATTGCTGCCATGTATTCTTCCTGTGAAATATCCGGCGGCGCTTCTTCTATAACAGGCATCTGCCCGCAGGTCATCTCCAGATCGGAGATCAGGCGCATGGTTTCTGCAATGTCCTCATGTTCACCGGCGCATTGCAGGATCGTATTCTCGTCCTGCTCACAGAACACAATACCCCTTGTACGGCAGTCATCAATCAGAATTTCTGCTTTCTGGATATTGTCAAGATCTGTATCTGCAAGCATTTCCTCGATAGTCAGGTCACGCTTTTGCAGTTTCAGAAGCTCGGATTCAATTGCCGCGGACATGGTTTTTGCTGCCTGCTGAATTTCATCCAGCACCTTTGTCAGCTGATCGAGCTGCTTGCCGTCCGACCAGGATGCGATGTACGGGAATGAGTATTCCGAGGTATCCAGCCCGATTCTTTCCGCAACGATGAACGCTGTGGATTCCGCCTGTACCTCTTTTTCATTTCGCGCGGATTTCGTTGTCACGGATTTCAAATCAGGATCATGCAGCAGCTTATGTGCACACTCATGAAACGCGGTTTTCAGCGTCTGCGCATCGCTCATGCCGGACTGCACGATGATCGAATCATCGGCAGGATTATAGAAGCCTTTTGCATCGCCGGGAATCTCCGCAAATCTGATCTCAATGCCGGTCACGCGGTGCAGCGCTTTGAGGATCGCCTCCATACGGTCGCTGTCCAGTTCGCCGTGCAGTTCCTGTACCGGGCTTGGAATCTCCTTGCCCTCGGTCTGTGAAACATCGAACACATACGCTTTTTTGAATGCAATATCCATGACCGGATTCTGTACGATCTCCGTCTTTTCCGTGCCGTCGGGATTGTACTGACGATTCCCGAACTCGTCGATCACAGGGCGCTCGATCTCCTCGATCATATTTGTCTTATACGCGACCGGTGCAAGAATTTCGATGCCGCTCGCGCCTTTTTTGACCTGTCTGCCGAGCTGCTGCCATTTGCCGTATGCCGCGACCAGCGTTGCATCCGGCTTCTGCATAGCGATCAGCAGCGTATTCCGCGCAGAATAATCTGTGAATCTGGACATGAATTTCAGGTAGTCACGGTATTTCTCCGAAGTGAAAACCTGCTGCACGCCCGTGTCGATCCGCCGGAAGATACCCTCAATTTCAGCACGCTTCTGCGCCTGATATGCAGCCTTTTCCTCCGGAGTATATTGTTTCTTCCATGCCATATTATCATCCTTTCCAATCAAATTAACAGGTTGACATTTTCGTTCCTTTCACGTATAATGATAATAAATAATAAGGGGGCGATCATATGCCGGATACTCCTGAACTTGCAGTAGACCATGCTCTTTTGCTCGAAGCACAAAAGCGTCTCTCGGAAACCAGCGGCAAAATTCTGTCATTGACTGAGGTCATGCAAGAATGCGGCATTACTGAAAAACAATTAGAGCAGGCAGCCGAACCGGATATTGAATGATTTATGAAAGGTGCTCCCACTATGTTGTGGGAGCATTTTTCATCTCCTCAGCTTACTGATTGCATGATGATTTTTGTTTGGCTCAGTCGGAATCGACGGCTGTGATCTGTCTGCATACGCAGCAGCCGGAACTGCTACGGACACCATCCCGACCTTCACGGTTGACGGCAGCCGCTCTGCCGCAATATCATCTTGCGTTTCGCATACCGGCTGCGGCTCGTCCGGACTGTCCATACTGAGCTGCTCATTGACATAATCCAGCCGCTTCTGCATATCCGCAAGCTCCTGCGCCCGTTCAAACGGTTTTGTCATTGCAGCCCGTGCGTCCTCCAAGTTCTGCTTTGCCTTGTCCAGATCGCCGGAAAACTGCTTGATCTTTGCATTGATCTGGATACCGGCGAGGTTCTCAATACGCCGCACATTACCGATCGGATTATTGAGGGACAGTTCCGCATGGTATTTCAGATTACCGTGCAGACAAACGCTGCAAGCTGTTCCGTTGTCAATGAATCCGCCCTGATTCCGTTCAATCGTCAGTTCAAAGCCGAAATACTTGCCCAGCCGGATACTCTCACCGGTCGTTGAACACCTGATAAGCGCCTTTTCGATCTCTGCACCGGCTTCTGCACGGTCGGTATATGTCTTTCCGTCAATTTCGATCTGAAATTCCGCATTGTCCGGGTGCTGCTCTTGGAATGCCCGCAGGTCGCCGCTTGCCTTTTCAAGCAGTGCGGCATAATTATCGATCTGCTGCGGCAGTCTGCGCTCTGCAAGCTCCTGCATTTTGAATACCGACTTCTTATGCTCTGCTTCCAGTGTTTTCAGCATTGCAATATCGTTGTCAAGCTGAATCTTTTCCTTAATCATCGGATTTCCGCTTGCAATTGCCTGCATCTGTGAATAGGTCAGAACAGTCTCGTCCACATCCTCCGACACACGAACGGGATCTTTGCTTGTCATGATCTGTGAGATAAACTTCGCCTTATTCGTAATAATGCCCATCATATATGCGTCGAAAGTGTTTTCTGTCAGATAGTGATAGATGCCCACTTCAGAAAACATGTTGCCCTGCCGGATACCGCGCCCGTCCTGCTGCGTCAGATCGGCAGGCTTGTCGAGTAGGTCAGCGATATTACTACCGCTTTCCCCTCTGAGAACCGTACATGAGAGTTTCCTCTCATACGGCTCAAGCAATTCAAAGTATCTGCAAGTTCAGATACCGGATGGAAAACGAACAGCTCTGTAGCAACTGTCATGCACAAGATAACGCACGGTATCCCCGTTTTCTGTTTTCTCACGCACGTTCCACGGCGTTTCAGCTGTAATCTGCTGACCGCACAGCGGACAGCATCTGTTCTGACGGTTCCACAAATAAAGCAGCGATTTTCTACCTTTCAGCGAGAGAAGCATTTTATAGGTCATGCGCTCCTCAAAGTAGGATTTCCATTCTGCATCATAAGGGTTTGCTTTACTGATGATCTTTTTATGACGCAGTATTTTCGTGTCAGATGCAAGTTTCAGCGGCAAAATATCAATCTTGTCGCCGCGCGGAATTTCCACAAGGAAACGCCAGTTTCGCATCTTGTAATGATGGAAATACCTGTCAGCTATCCAGTGCAGCCCCTTTTTCGGATGCCGCCGTTTTGCCCATTGCCAGAGCTTCTGGAAAATCATATGGTCAACTTTCTGGAATGTTTTGGAAGATGCACCGCATCTGTAGTAATTCGTCCAGCCTGTGATTTTCGGATTCAGTAACCGAATCAGACTTTCCTGACGGCAGGACTTATTGCTGTCAATGACGCTGCGGATTCCTTCCATAAACTTTTTCACACATTTCTTTGCGGGCTGTGTCAGTAATACGCCGTTGTATTTCCGGATATTAAAGCCGAGAAAATCAAACCCGTCATCAATATGTGTAATGACTGTTTTCTCCTGGGACAGTTCCAAACCTCTCTCTGCCAGAAAATCAACCAGCATTGGCTTAATTTCTGTTTCGAGCACTTCTCTGGATTCGCTCGTGATAATAAAATCATCAGCGTAGCGCACCATGTTTACCTTCGGAGAATACAATTTTCCGTTGATGCTCCGGCGCAAGTATTTTTGATCCAGAATTGTCTGAATACCGTCTAGGGTCATGTTAGCCAGTGTCGGAGAAATAATGCCGCCCTGCATTGTGCCTTCTTCGGTTTTATAGAATTCACCGTTGAAGATCACGCCGCATTTTAACCATTTTCTCAGGATTTCCTTGTCTGTCGGAATATGCTTCAACATCCAGTCATGGCTGATATGGTCAAAGCAGCCCTTAATATCTCCTTCCAGAACCCACTTCGGTGAATAGTCATGGGATAACAATGTATGACATTGCTGTATTGCATCCTGACAGCACCGTTCTTTTCGGAATCCGTAGGAATGACCGTCCGCCGTCAGTTCAGCAATCGGGTCTAATGCGAGCAGATACAGTGCCTGCATCGCTCTGTCCTTCATGGTCGGAATTCCGAGCGGGCGAAGTTTTCCGTTTGATTTCTTGATGAAAACTCTGCACAAAGGCATCGGATGATAGCCCTTTCTTTTCAAGCTGAAAATGGCTTCATATTTTGCCTTATCCGTAGACCAGAGAACACCGTCAACTCCGGGTGTTTTCTTGCCTTTGTTCGTTGTCACTCGCTTTACCGCGATTGCTTTCGCAGCGAAGGAGTGTGTCAGCGTCCACTGCAAGGCTTTCACCTTGCCGCTTTTGCCTTCTTTTCCAGCCTTTACAATCCGTTCTTGCAGCTTTTTTACCTGTGCTTCACATTTCGTCCAGTCAATGGACTTCCATGTTCCGCGCAGATCAGAAACAGCACACGCTTTATTCGCGTTCATTTGCTCAGCTCCTTTCAAAAGTTCTGTAAGCTTCATGTAAAGAATCACTATATGCAGAAGTCTGCACCCTTTCGGGTTAGGGCAAATTTTGAACCCCTATCCGTTCCGTTACAGAACGGCATTCGCTTTTTCTGCGTTCCTCTACCTGCACCCCTATCGGTTTTTCTTACGAAAAACTTTCCTTTTCAGGAGAGATACAGGCTTACCTTGTTCCGCATAAATAACATCGGGCAGGTTAGGCTCTGTCACATCCACCGGCGGTGCTTTGTCCGTGTAATCCTACCATGGAAAGGATTAACCGACCGCTCCCCATTTTGGGCTGGAGCCTGTCAGCAACTTTGGCTCGTTGGACGTTACGGTGTTTATTCAACAGTTCACTTATGTTAGCCATACTGCTCAGCCTCGCTCCCTAACTGCATTGTTGCTCGCAGTTTCGCCGTTCTCTCACGATTCTGGCTTCTCCGTTTCCGGAGGGCTACTTTGTCATACCGGCTTCCGAACACGGTCATTGCTTCCCGCGCCGGCGGTATTAGGCTACTGCTAACGGAATAGCAGGTTTAATCTTAATGTTAAACAATTATTTATGCGACATCAAGTCACACCCACGGTATATCCAGATGATGAATCGCACATATCCTGTCCTGCACATTTGCTCCGGTACCGAGTTTTGATGTACTGGCGAGAATAAAACGCTTTTCGCCTTTGCGAAGCTGCTCAAACATATCTGCTCTTGCCTTGTCGGTTTTGGCATCGCCCGCAAAGCAGATTTCCTCACGGGGAATGCCGCGGCGCATCAGCTCCTCCTTGATTGCTTCATATACCGAAAAGTGTTCCGGATCGGCATTGATTGCAATATCGCAGAACACGATCTGTACGCCTTTTTGCTCCATGGTGTCGCGGTAATTCTGTTCGAGATTGTCGATCAGCATCATCACCTTGCTGTCCGGTGCCGGATCGGCATCACGGAAAATACAGCGAGAATCCAGACCGAGCAGCCGCGCTTCATGTGTGATTTTCAGCATGTTGTCCTCAGCCGGATCGACATTGCCGTTGTGAATACGCTCGGAGCGCGCCGCAAGCTCTTTCATATATGCCTTTTGTCTGTCATCCGGCTTTGCTGTCACAACAATCGGCGCGCCGGTTTTCAGTTCCGGCACAGGGAGCTTGATCATGTCGGGCGTCTGAATATCTGCAAACTCCTTATACATCTGCATCAATTCCGGGATATTGACAAATTTGGAAAAGCGGTTCTTCATCTGAAAGCCGTTGCCCGCAGGCTTGATCTCAAGCTGCGAAACGACCTCGCCAAAGGTGCTCGCCCAATCGTCAAAGGTCTCCAAGCTTGCCTTTTGAAGCAGATCGGGACGCAGATACCGCTGCATGACATAAAACTCTACCATCGAGTTCGAGACAGGTGTGCCTGTACTATATAAAATATTGTTGCAGCCGTATTTGTCGTTGAGGTATTGCGTTTTCATCAGCATATCCTCGGATTTCTGCGCTGCTGTTGTCTGTACGCCCGCGACATTACTCATTTTTGTTGCGACATAGCAATTCTTATAATAATGTGCCTCATCACAGACCAGATAGTCAAAACCCAGTTTTTCAAAACACAGAGAATTGTCCTTCTTGGAGGACATGAGCTTTTCAAGCCGTTCCTCGATCCGCATCTTTTCGCGTTCGAGTGTCTTGACCGATGTGCGGTCACTGTAATCTGCATCCTGCAAAGCATCCATGATTTCAGCCAGTTCTTTCTCCATAAACTGCTTGCGGTATTCATCGGACATCGGGATACGCTCAAACTGCGTAAAGGACATGATAACAGCGTCATAATCGCCGGTCACGCACCTTGCAATGAATTTCTGCCGGTTATCCTTCGCGAAGTCCTCCGGTCTTGCCACTAGCAGCTTTGCATTCGGATACAGGCGCATCCATTCCGAAGCCATCTGCAATGTCAGGTGCTTCGGTACGACTACACAGGCTTTGGAAATCAGACCGAGCCGCTTTTTCTCCATGGTTGCTGCGATCATCTCGAAGCTCTTGCCTGCACCGACGCAGTGCGCCAGCAGCGTATTGCCGCCCAGCTTTGCACGGAGAACGGCATTCTGCTGATGCGGACGCAGGCTGATTGCCGGATTCATGCCGGGAAATGTCTGATGACTGCCGTCATACTCTCTGCCGCGAATCGCATTAAAAAGATAATTATACTTCTCTACATAATGATCCCTCCGGTCAATATCCGCCCATACCCAGCTCTTGAATGCTTCCTTCATCTGACGGGCTTTTTCTTTCGCAAGCTGTGTTTCCTTCGGATTCACTTCATAGTGGAACTTGCCGTCAGCATCTTCCACACGGTCACGCACCACGATATTCCGCTGATTCAGCAGATTCTCAAAAATATGATAGCTGCTCATGCGTGATGTACCAAAAGTCTCAGTCGCCGCAACCGATTTGTCCTGATACAGACCGTCGATCTTGTATTCACCGAATTTTGTTCTTGTAACAGGATGAAAGAAGGTATCTCCTTTGCAAACCTCGCGGAAGAATCGGTTATAGTCATCGACTTCGATCCAGTTTGCACCGATTCTCACGAAGATTTCGTCTGCTTCCAGATCTTTCGGAATGACCGCCTGCAATGCGGTTACATTCTGTGCAAAGTTGCCGTCAATTTTCTCTGCATATTCCTGTGCGGTTTTCAGCTTTTCCCGAACGTTGCCGGAAAGATATTCGCTTGCGTCCTCATAGCCGGATAACGGATCGTCATCTCGTATTTTTGCGGGATTCCGGTACACCTGACTGCCGAGATCGGCAATGACCTGCTCCGGCGCACAGCCGACCAGATTTGCCATAAATGCAATATCCACTCTACCGTGCTTGTCAAGCGATACCTGCAAAGCCTCCTGCGGCGTATCCACGGATGTGATCTCGATCTCCGGCTGAATCGTGCGCTTGGTGAAAATCTCCGCTTTTTCAACGGTTTTCTTTTCCACATCCACGATTTCCAGCGCTGCAAGCGTATTGTAGTCATCGTCCTGCCGAAAGCAGCGCTCGTTCACGCTGTCTGTGATGTTGCCGTAAGCCTTTCGGAATTTGTCATAGACAGCATTCAGCTCTTTTTGCAGCGCTGCAAGCTCCTCGTCAGAGCAGCCTGCTGCCTGTGCGTCAATGACTGCCATTGCCGCAAGCCTGATCTTGTGCAGTCCCATCATGCGGTCAAGTGTTTTTCCGGTTTCCTGCACACGGATCATGACCTCATTATCACGGAAATAGAGCTGCCCATCCACAAGCGTATGCGTATAGTTTCTGACGGACGGATCGGCAGGTATCACATCGCCCTCCTTCATCTGCCGTTCCTCTGCTTCTATGGTTTCAATGCTGCCCTCGATTTTCGCAACCGCCGCTTTGAGCTGTTCCGCCAGCGGTATTGTATCGTCACCGATGCAGGTCGTCACTCTGCTGTCATCGCCGTATTTGCCCTTCATGCGCTCGTCCCATGCCATTGTACCAAGCACCATGTCAGGATGATCGACAAAATACTGATTGCAGGGGATGCCATCCGGTGTTTGCCCCATGTGTACCCAATCCGGCACCTCGATCGTCAGCGTTTCACGCTTTTTCAGAAACAGAATATCTGTCGTGGTTTCCGTACCTGCATTTTTTTTGAAAGCATTATCCGGCAGTCTGACTGCACCGAGCAGGTCACAGCGCTCCGCAAGATAGCGACGAGCCTTTTCACTTAGCTTGTCCATTGTATACTTTGATGTGACAATAGCAACCACACCGCCCGGCTTGACCTTATCCACCGACTTTGCAGCGAAATAGTCATGAATCTTGAATTTGTGCTTGTCATACGCCTTGTCGCTGACACGGTAATCACCGAACGGCACATTTCCGATGACAACATCAAAGCTGTTATTATTGAAATGCGTCTGCTCAAAGCCACGCACCTGAATCCTGTCCTGCGGATATAACTGCTGTGCAATTCTGCCGGAAATGCTGTCCAGCTCGACACCGTAAAGACGGGAGCTTTCTCGCATACCCTCCGGCATTTTTGCAAAGAAGTTTCCGACACCCATAGACGGCTCTAATACATTGCCGCCCGTGAATCCGAACTGCGAAAGTGCCTGATAGATACCGTCCGAAATATCAGGCGGCGTGTAAAAGCTGGTCTGTGTCGAGGAACGAGCCGCCTTGTATTCCTCCGGCGACAGCAGCTCTAAAAGCTGCTTCTGCTCTGTTTCCCAGTCGGTCTGCGGCAGCTTTCCGAGATTACCGGCATAACTGTCCGCAGCCATGCGGTCGGTCACAAAAGCCTGCGGAATGCCGCCCCAGCCGACATATCTTGCCATAACAGACTGTTCCTCCGGCGTAGCATAGCGGTTCTCCGCTTCAACACGCTGCAAGGTCTGTATCGCTTCAATATTCGCCTTGAATCGGGATTTTGCGCCGTTCGGTGCGGTATCTGACGGGTTATAATGATAGGTGACTGGAATACCTGTTTTCGGCTCTGCCTTCTTGGTAACGGTCATGCGCTCCGGTGTCTGAACGGTCGGCTCTGCCGCAGGTTCAGACTGCTCAGGTTCTTCCTGTACTGTCTGTTGTGGTTGTATATCCGGCGCATTGCTGATCGAATCCGCTTTCAGCTTTGCAAGCTGTTCCGGTGCGTTTTCTACCTCCACATCGTCATTGATAAGGTCACGGAACAGCTCATAATCATGCACGGGGATCAGGTCAGATTCTGCAACATCGAGTATCTGCGCCGCTGCAAACCGGAAGTCTATTTCCTCATCAAGCTCCCATACACCGCCATCAACAAGCGAAAGATCAGGAGCAAATATTGCATAGTTCAAGCCTTCGTCGCTGTTCATCAGCTCGACAAAGCGCTCGTCTGCAAGGGACATAAATGCTGTATCTTCCTGTTCCACATTTTCAGGCGGCTTCGGAATGACTTCATCAAGCGGGATGCCATACTGCTGCAGCACCTTCTTCGCACGTTCAATGACATACTGATTAAAAGTACCGTCGTCGGGACGCTGCAAATCACGCATTGCACTGCGAATGCGCTCGTCTATATCCTTCTGCGAGATATATTTATTCTCAGCGATCAGCCGTTCGATGCGCTCTGCGACCTCGTTCCACTTCATAAAAGCTGTACATTTCGTATCTGCACTAAACGGACTTTTTGTAATGCGGATGCCTTTTGCATCGTGCCATTCGTCAAAGCCTGCGTGTCCCATACCGCCGTCGCCGTATTCATGCTTCAGGAACTGGATACGTTCCGGCAGCGTATGTTCCTCTGCGAAATACTCCGCAATACGGAACTTACCGCTCTCGACGCCGCTTCCGTGAGTGGTCAGAAAATGGTTTTTTTCATCATCTGTGATGAAAAACTGCGGCTGAAAATCGAAATCAGGCTTCGTGATAAAATCCGACCTTGAAAGCAGCAAATCCTCCAGATGCTGCAAAAGCTCCTTTGGCTTGTGGTAGTGCATACGGAGAATATCCGGGTTCTGCTCATATTGACTGAGAAACAGCTTCATTCCGGCGATATATGCTTTCAGCGTTTCCGGATCGGTCAGTGCCGCTTTGACCTTTGCTTCACATTCCGGGAATCCGCCCTGCGTCATTTCCTTCGGCAGAAAGGAATCTCCCTCCACATCCCGTTCCAGAAACAGCAGGCGCTCTGCAATGTCCTGAAGCTCATGATCTGCTGCACTGTCGATTTTATCCTGTTCGCAGTATTCGCCGTCACGAAGCATTTCACCGATACGCTCCGCCGCCTGTTCCCATGATATATGTGTATTCTTGCCCTCCGGGAAAGCCGTGCTGCTGATTGCCGCTGTGATGCCGTCCTGATCGAACCATGCCGCCACAAGGGATGCACTGGTATAGTCAGGGGGAGAATACTTGTAGCCACGACCGCCTGTGCCGAACTCCTTTCGCAGAAACTCGGCATTCTCAGCGACAGACTTATTCTTCTGAAACTGAGCGACAATGCGCTCGAGTGACCTTCTTTCATTGCTGCCTGCACGGAGAACATAGTCCATCATTTCCGCAGTCGGCGCTGTCAGCGATACAGCGACTGTTTTCTTTTTTGGACGCTCCTTTTTCTCTGTCTTTTCAATCGGCACGGGCTCACCAAACAGCGTGAGCTGAATATCTCCTGATTCCGGTTCAGGTGCTTCTTCTGCCGGTTCTGCAAAGACAGGCGTTTCGATCTCACGGCTCTGCGGGATAAACTCAAAACCGAGCTTTGTCAGTTTTTCCTGCCATTTGCCGTAGATATTCTGCACATTGTCCGGAGCTTCCTTTTCGCTGCTTGACAGCCGGATTGTGTAGTCATTCTTTATAACGACCGTCCAGATTTCGCCGCTCAGACGAATCTGATCGCCGGCATCGAGGTCATCGGCATAATAGCCGTTTCTGTCATGTGTGATCGGCGCACGGAACAGCTCGAACTGCTCTAAATCATAAGCCTGCTGACTTGTGAACTGGATCGGTCTGCCTTTATAGTTGATATATGGTGTATCATCATCGGTACGCAGCACTTCCGTTTCAAATTGATTATCTCCGATGCTGCAATCCGCTGTGATAACGCCCTCGTTCTCATTGAAGCTGTAGATAACGAGCTGATTTTTGTCCGCATTTTTCGTACTGCGCTGTAATGCCGGCTCTTTGAGATAGCGGTTTTCTTCGATCAGCTTTGCGATATATGCTGCCACAAAGTCCCATGTAAGACCGGCTTCCTTTGTGCGGGACAGATAACTGCTGCCCTCCCAGACCATCAGACCGTTTTCCGCAGTCTTGTAGCCGACACGGACACTGCCGATATTCATTTCGCAGTATTCCGTGTTGTATGCAGATTTGAGGAACGCAATGCGTTCGCTTTCGTCATCATGGTCAGCGAAATATGCAGCGATCTCACCGCATTTCTTGTTGTAGAACTGGTCATCTGTCAGGATACCGGCAATAACTGCTTCATCTGTGAGCAGCGGCAGATTTCCGGAAATAAGGGGAAAGTTGTTGACGATCACCGGATCAGGTGCTTCTGCTGTCACAGGTTCAGGCTGCACCGATATATCTGTTTCGGTATGCTCCTCCGGCTCTGCGGCAGGCTCGGACTGTTCCGGCTCGTCATGTGCGATCTGCTCCTTTTCTCGATTGAGCATCGCTACCATCATGATCTGACGAATCTCTTGTGCCTGTGCAGGGGAGAATTTATCTGCATGGAACCGATTGAAAAATGTGATTTCATCTATCTTCAAATCTGCGCCGTCCGTAAAAGCAAGACCAGCCATTTCATAGCTGTCAAGGCGGCGGTTGAAGTCGGCATGGAGATAGCATTCTTTCAGATAGGCAACCGTCAGCTCCGAATCCGGAACACGGTCTCTTCCATGATGATATGCTCCAGCGTCAGCAGACGGGTTTTCTCCCACTGCTGCATCTGTACGAATTCCGTCGGTCGGGGATTCTCCCTGCGGTACTGTTCGTCCAGTGCTGCCCAGCGGTTCTCCGCCTGCCTGTCGATCTCTCTCGGAATGAGCTGCCACCGTGCTTCCATAACCAGAACTGCTATCTCTGTCGGGTGTTCTGTTTTCATCCACTCCTGCCACATTCTGCCCCACCTGCCGATCGGTCGGCGCAGGAGCGCCTGTTCCTGCGGGTTGTCCGTGTACTGCATTTCCCTGAGATATTGTCCTGTCGGACTTAATTTCCTGCTCATGCTCTCTTTCCCTCCGTTTGTTTAAGATTTGGAATACCTCACGCTCTACTTCAAGAAGTGAATCCTTTGCCGTTCTCTGTACCAAGTCGCAGAAGCGGATCAGGTCACGGGTATCGTGGAATAAATCCACCGCATTCAGATTCAAGCCGCCACTAATTTTCATATCGCCGTCCAGCTCGCAGCGGCAGGCTACCATGAACCGCACCGCTGATACAACAGACTGCTGATATGTCTTTTTCTGTTCATCGGTAAGCTCCATCTGTGAAATGATCTCGCTCATATCCGTGCTGCGGCATTTGAGGTTATCCACAGATACTGCTGCAAGGGTTTCCTGAATTGTTTTGCATTCTGCGCCGTATTTCTGATTGACCGCTGCTGTCAGGTCGGCGGCAAGGCTTTCGTCCAGCTTCCAGAGGTCGGGAATACGCTTGCCTTCGGTCTGCGTCACATCGAACAGGTGCTTACACTTGCAATCCTCACCGAACACGGCGATACTGTGTTCACCACGATTGACACGCCTGCCGAGCTTGTTCCAGACTTCCAGCGTTGCGACCTTTGTTGCATAGGGGTTCTGTTGATAGATCAGAGCAGCATCGGGAAATGACTGCTTATACATCCCCGCAGAGAAGCGCAGAAAGTGCGCCAGAAGCTGCTTGTCGTGCAGCAGGAGGTTCGTGACCTCTGTCCAGTTGTAGAGGACAGTATTGTATCTGCTCAAAATACAGTTCTCCTTTCCGGTAATCTTGATTTTGGTGTTCTGCACAATGTAAAAAATCCCCATTGACAAGTTGATAGAATTGTGATATAATATGTATAGAATAATTGCGAAGGAGGCGTTCCCTATGATGATTAAGCCGTCAACCTGTTTGCGCAATGACTATAATGCGATCTCAGATTTCTGCAAAGCGCAGAATCAGCCTGTTTTTCTCACCAAGAACGGCGAGGGTGATCTTGTCGTTATGAGCATGGAGGCATATTCTTTCCGAGAAGAAATGCTCGATCTGCGTGAAAAGCTCCTGACCGCCGAGGCAATGCGCCTGCAAGGTGCCAAAACATATTCACTCGATGAGGTGAATGCGCAGCTGGAGGCATTGCTCAATGGATGATAACAAGGAATATACACTGGAATTTCTGCCTACTGCCTTGCAGGATATGACAGAAGCTGTTTCTGCGTTTATCATGCTCGGCAGTAAGCAGGGTGCTGTTCGCATCAAGGACAAATTCAATCAATCTGCCGATCAGATACGGCGCTTTCCGTATTCAGGCATTTCTGTACCTGATGAAAAACTTGCCAAATTCGGATTTCGCATGATTGTGATTGAAAAATACCTGATGTTCTATAAGGTGTTTGATGATGAAGGCAAAGTCATCGTATATCATGTTCTGAACGGCAGCAACGATTATCCGACACTGATGAATCGTATTTATCATTTGGGCGAATGACAAATGACCGCTCGGCGCACTGTTATCCGGCAGTGCGCCGTTTTCTGTCATTGACAAACTCAACGAATCTGAGATTCACATATTGTCCGGTATCTTCCAGTACAAATGCAGCACTGTACTTCTTGCCTCTGGAGGATGTGCAGTTTCTCAGCGTGATCTTTCCGACGGAAAGGAGCTCGCGGATTTCGGATGCCGTATAGCTTCTGCCGATGCGCTTATCCTGTCCGAAGATGAAAAATCCGCATTGCTCTTTACCTGCTTCACAGGCAAAGCCTTTGCTGTTTTTGCAGACCTTTCTGCCGCAGCGCGGACAAGTACCAACCACAACCTTGCGGGTAACGGGTGTCCGGCTTGTTCGCTGTCGCTCCGCCTGCACAATTTCTGAAACGGTATTGCCGATCTCGCTGAGCAGATCATCCGGCTGCGCCTTACCATGTTCAATATCTGAGAGCATCTGCTCCCAATGCGCAGTCAGCTCTGCCGACTTCACATTCTCCGGCAGCGATGCTGCAAACGCTCTTCCGTAATCGGTTGCCAGCAGCATCTTTTTGCTGCGGACGATATATCCTGCGGAAATCAGTTCTTCGATAATCGCAGCTCTGGTCGCCGGAGTACCGAGTCCGCGCTCTTTGACATAGGTTTTCAGTTCCTTATCTTCAATCAGACGGTCGATGTTCTCCATAACCGCAAGCAGACTGCTTTCCGTAAAATGCTTCGGCGGCGTGGTTTCGCCTTCTTTGATTATCACCTCACCGGCGGGGAAAGAATCACCTTCATTGAAGCTGATAGCCTGTATTTTCTGCGGCTCCTTTCTGTATGCCCGCCAGCCGGGCTGCACAGGCGTTTTCACCGTCAGCCGGAAAATAACGCCGTCTGCATCGAACACATACTTTGTTTCGTCGTAAATATACGGCTTGTCCAGTACACCGAGAAATCGCTCAATGACGAGCTTTGCGACATTCTTCTCCGCTTCTGTCAGCTCTGTCTGTCCGAGCCTTCCGATGATATTCGTCGGGATCAGCGCATGGTGGTCGGAAACCTTGCTGTTGTTGAATACACGCCCGTCCATGTTCAGCCCCTGCGCTTCCAGTTTCTGTACGCGCTGTACATCATAGCCCGACAGACATTTCACAATGCTGCCGACCAGCGGCTTCATATCATCGGTCAGGAAATTGCTGTCCGTGCGCGGATAGGTAATGAGCTTCTGTTCATAGAGCGACTGCGCCGCTTTGAGCGTTGCTGCCGCTGTCATGCCGTAGACCTCATTGGCTTCCTGCTGCAAGGAGGTCAAGCTGTGCAGCAGCGGGCGTTCTTCCTTCTTCTGTTTGGTTTCCGCTGATGTGACCTTTACCGTTTTACCGCTGCATTTTGCCGCAAGTGTCTCAGCCTGTTCTCTGGTATCGCAGACAGTTTCGCATTCAGCACCGTTCGGGAGCAGCACCTTGAAAAACGGCTTACTGACGAAAGCTGCAATCGCATTGTCACGTTCTGCGATGATGTTCAGCACAGGCGTTTTCACTCTGCCGACCTTGTGGGACTCCTCATTGACGATGCTGTAAAGTCGGGACAGGCTCATGCCGTGAATCCAGTCTGCTTTCGCTCTGGTGAATGCCGCGGCAAACAGGTGCTCCATTTCTGCGCCGTCACGGAGATTGTTCATGCCCTGACGGATGCTCTCATCGGTCAGCGAGCTGATCCACAGGCGTTTGACCGGCTTTTTACAGCCGAGGAAATCATAGATGTAACGAAAGATTGCTTCTCCCTCACGCCCGGCATCACAGGCATTGATGATCTCGCTCACATCGTTGCGGAACAGCAATTTTTTCAGCAGCCTGAGCGGTTCTGCATAGCCTTGCAGTGGAAACAACCGGAATTCCGGCATCATCGGGAGCGTATTCAGCTCCCATTTCTCCCAGCCGTAATCCTCCGGCATCCCGATGCCGACGATATGCCCGACCGCATTAGCGACCAAAAATCCGCTGCCCTCATAATAGGAAACCTTGCCGTCTGTTACGCGCTCATTTGCACCGAGGCTGTACGCTACGGTTTGCGCAACGGACGGTTTTTCACATATAATCAGTCGATACATTCAGAATCCTCCTTTTTATTATCTGTTGCAGGCTGTACTGCCGTTTCAGGCTTTGCTGTTTTGTCCGTGATCTGCCCGTTTTCGACTGCCTGCCGCAGGCTGTCAATGTCCACGCCGCTTGCGTGCAGCGCAGAGTACAGCGATTTCATTTTCTCTGCGTCCAGCTTTGATTTCAGTTCATCTGCCTTGTGCTCCTGCTTGCGGAGTACATCCCGGTGAAACGCGATCAGCTCCTTTGTACGCTGAATGTTCATCCTGCATTTCTGTAATTCTTCATGCAGCTTCTGTTCTTTACCTGTCATGCTTCCTCCCTCCTTTGATCCGGTAAATCAGGTATGCCGCCGTCAGTACGATGATCGCGGCACCGTCAGAGAAATGAAAGCGGAATCCGATGTCCAGCTCCCGGAATGTGCCGCTGCAAATGCCGGTCACAAGGCTCATAACAATGAAGTCTGCAAGCAGAATCAGCGTCACAATAAACAATTTGTCCCTCTTCGGGGAATCTTCATGTGGCTTATGCCGGTATCTGAACCAGTCAAACATCTGCTCCGCCTCCCATCGCTCTGATCTGTTCCAGATAGACCTGAAAAATCTTCTTTTCATCCTCAGAAAACCCTGCTTTTGTCATAACCTGCGCTTCATTGAGGTTTGTCACCTGACCGTACAGATACCGATGATTCGGATTGTTGCAGTAAACCGTATCGACCGTGAGATAACATTTGCTCCAGTCAATATGATCGTATGCGTCCGCGCCGATGCAGTAGGTCACAGACCATGCTTCGCCGCCTGCATCTGCGTATGCAGAGCCGGTGATCGAACTGCCGCCGTTCATACGGAAGTCCAGCTTTGTAAACATCGAGGATACATGGAGATAGGTCGTACCGGTCAGCGTGACGCTGTAGCTGTTGTCCTCAGAATCATAGGTTGAACCGGAGATCCGGAAACCGCCGTCAGCAAGGCTCAACGTGCAGTTTGCGTCCTTCGAGCAGTCATTGCCCGGACAGTAGTCGTATTCATAGCGATACTCGAAATTACAGAACTGATCCGCGGCATTGCGGATTTCATTCGCAGTAAAATGAAAATCGTCAGAATTGGTTTCCTGCACCGTCCGGAACTTCTGCACCGCAAGCAGTGCAAGCACTGCATTGTTGTCATACGGCTGATAATTACTGTTCCAAAAGCGGTCCAGTCCCGTGATCTGTGTTCTGTCATAGCGGTATTCCGGCGTAAGACTACTGGTCACTTTATTGATTTCACGCTGCTTTTCCGCCTCGGCGCGCTCAATCTGTGAGATATATGTCCGGATGTTGTTTTGCACAGTCGTGTCCGTGGTATCACCGTCGGGGTACATCCACGAGAACAGGCTTGCGACCGCGGATATGATGACAGTCAGCAGACCGTTCAGCAGGAAAATGACCAGAAAAAGCAGCAGCCCGCCGAACGCGATGATGCGTCCGGCTTTGGCGGACAGCACCTTGCGAATGACATTCGCTGTTTTCTGCGCCGCCTGTTTTACACGCTGCGCATTATTCCGGATTCGCTGCATCTGTGCTTTTGTTTCGCGCGGCATATTTTTCACAGTACGCACCGTATTGATCGAGTGCCTTGCCGTATTCTGCACAGCTTTTCTGGTATTGTCCGCATATCGCAGATCGGTCAGCCCCTGTTTGATTGCTTCCGAACCGGTATCTGTCACTGTGGATTTGTCGATTTTGGTTTTTAGCAGGCTTGTGCCGGTCTGTTTCGCAGCATCAGCAATGCCGGTACGGATGCCGCTTCGGATATTTGCCGCGACCTTCCCCACATCTCTTGCCGTACCGGGGCGGACACCGTGTTTTACCATGGTGTGAATCTTTCCGATGCCTTCCGCAGATTTCTGCACGGCTGTCCGGATCGTCCCGCCGGTCTTGATTATCGTATCTGCTGTATCCGCAACGGATTGCCCGATCTCAATGGCAGCGGAACCGTCGCTGTCGGCATCTGCGATGATGTATTTCTTCCGTTTCAGCCGATCCGGTGTCGGTGCGCGGGATCGCTTTTGGCCGCTGCCGGATGCCTTGGAACCGCCGTCCTTCTGACCGGAATCTGTATCTGCATCTTCCAGCGATGTCTGAATGCCGCCCTGTTCGTCTGTCCGGATACCGTACAGATTCTCAAAGATTTCGGTATCTACCTGCGTTTCCGGCGCATTGCGCTCGATGTTTACGACAGTCGGATCACGGTTTTTGCTTTCAATCTGCATTCAGGATACCTCCTCCAGCTTGGTTGTCATGAGGTCATAGAGCTCGTTGTGCGGGAACTTGTCCTTGAACGGAATGATTGAACCGCCGCAGCAGATCAGCCCCTGACCGCTTTCGCTGTTTGTCACAAAGGTCAGCAGATTGTCTGAGATATTCAGCAGCCTTGCAAGCTGTACGCGGTCACTGGTCGCCTGATTCAGCATCATCACGAAATCCGAATTTGAGAGCATGGAGCGCGCAGTTTCAGATTTCATCAAGTCCTCCACATTCTGCGTGATGCCCGTCGGTACGCCGCCCCATTTTCTTGCGCGCTTGTACAGTTCAAACAGGAAGTTTGCCGAGTATTCGTTGGCAAAGAGCAAATAGATCTCATCCATATAGATCCATGTACGCTTGCCCTGCGCGCGGTTCATTGTAATGCGGTTCCAGACATAATCCAGAACGATCAGCATACCCAGCGTTTTGAGCTGTTTGCCGAGGTCCTTGATGTCAAAGGAAACAACACGGTTGTTTGTGTTCACATTCGTGCGATGCGCAAACATATTCAGGTTGCCCTTGATATACAGCTCAAAAGACAACGCAAGTCCCTGCGCTTCTTTTTCCGGCTGCGCTTTCAGCGTTTCATAGAAGTCCATGAGCGACGGTATCTGTGCATTGTCAAAGGTTTGCAGGTATTCACCGTAGGTCGCCGTCAGGCAGCGGTCAATGATGCCGCGCTCCTTTGCGGATAGTCCCTGCTTGCCGATCAGACATTCACAGAATGACAGAATAAAGTCGGATTTCATCGTCAGCGGGGATTCGTCGTCAGAATAATCCTTCGTCATATCCAGCGGGTTGATATGATTTCCCGATGCCGGGGAAACATAAATCGTTTCGCCGTTCAGTGCCGCGACCAGACCGGAATACTCCGTTTCCGGATCAATGATGATAATATCATCATCGGTCGCAAGGAACACATTGAGCATTTCGCGTTTTGCCGAGAACGATTTGCCGCTGCCGGACGAACCGAGAATAAAACCGTTCGGATTTTTGAGGTTCAGACGGTTGAACAGGATCATATTATTGGAGAGCGCATTCAGTCCGTAGTACATTCCGTTTTTCTGATTGATCTCCTTTGCCGAGAACGGCAGCAGTACCGCTGTGCTTTCGGTGGTCAGCGTTCGGCGGATTTTCAGGGTACAGTTCCCGACCGGCAGTACGCTCTGCAATCCCTTTTCCTGCTGATATTTCAGCGTGGACAGCGAACAGATATGCTTGCGCACCACAGCCTCTACGGTTTCGGTGTTTGCATTCAGTTCGTCCATATCCGCTGCCGTCACCATAATGATGATATTATCCAGAAACATCTTCTGGTTTTTGGAGCGCAGATCGTCAAGCAGCTCCTCCGCTTCCTGTAAGCTGTGTTTCAGATCTTCGTTGATAACATCGGCGCTGTAGCCTGACTGCATCGCCTTTTTCTCTGCTTGCAGCTTATTTGCTCTCATAGATGTGAGCTGATGATTGACGATTTTCAGCGCCTTGTAGGGATCGACCGGCGCAACATTGACCGTCACCATCACATCGAGATTGGTTGCCATGATATCCGTCAGCAGGCAGTCTTTCAGGCTTGCAGGCATATCCTTGATAAACATGACGCGGGCGTATTTGTCGCCCCACAGGAAATAATCCTTTTTGAATTCGAGATAATCCGGACAGCAGTATGCTCTGTCGGCTTTGCGCCGGAAATCTTTTTCGGTCAGCTCCGGGATTTCCTCATCGGCGCCGCGAAAAATGTCTTTCAGCAGAGAAACACGCTCATTCGCGGTCATCGGGCAAATCGCGGAGCCGATCTTCTTGAATGCATTGATGATCTCCACATCAATCGACGAAAACTTCACCTTCGCAGCGGCGGCATCCGCTGCCTGCACTGTTACGGTCAGGAACTTGCTGCGGAGAATGCCGTTTTGCCCCTGTTCCATTTTTTCGATCAGCATCTGATTGTATACATCTATATACCGGTCAAATCTGTCGCCCTTGCGTCTGAGCAGTACCATCTCATGAAACTTTGCTTTGTTTACACGGTTGTTATAGACCGTAATCTGAAAATCTGTACTGGTGTCAAAGCTGTTCAGCACAGAGCAGTATCCGAGGAAGATCGCCTCCTGTTCTTCCTGCTTTGCAATGCTGTAGTTGATGTCCTCAAAGCGGTAGGTCTTGCTGAAATGTGTATCATCTATGCGGAAGATACTGTCATCCACAATCTTTTGATACGGCAGCGATTTCTGCACCGTGCGCGGCACAGACCGCTTTTTTTGTTTCTTCTTTTGCTTCGGCTTCCGGGCATTTTCTTCTCTCAGGCGCTGTTCATCCCGTGCTTTTGCAGTATCCTTTTTTCTTTTCATCGGATTGCCTCCTGTCAATCGACGGAACCGTAGGTTGTCGGAGCTTCACGTTCTGTTTCTGCAAGGTATTCCTCCAGCAGATACATTCGGCGAAGCTCCATAAAGACCGGTTCGTATTCGTATATGCGCTTCTGCGGATAAAAATGATGTGCAATGAACTCAACAGCGAACTGCTCAAAATTCATATCATTATAACGGAAAAAGCCCGCAAGCATCAGCGGCGCTGCAATCAGGATAACCGCCCATGATACTGCTTCCTGCGGCAGAAACCGGCTGCCCCAGATATACAGCGGCACACAGATCAGCAGCGCCAAACCAGCACAGATGCACTGGCGGAGTGTCAGACCGAAAAACAACTTTTCCCGATAATTTTTGATCTCCTTCGGAATGCGGATTTCAATCATCTCTCACACCTCCTCATAGAATCTTTTGATTGCTCTCGTATACTAACGATATCTCAGTTTTTCAAAATAATAAACGTCAGGGAAGAGCATAGTAAAGGATGATTCATTGCATCAAATGCGAATCATAACGATTTTAGGGTACAACAAA
>JAEEGL012347784.1_pt1 | contig 28701 bp, 12 predicted proteins | sample 9134231 | NCBI WGS metagenome assembly JAEEGL01 (sample SAMN16246548, study PRJNA631951) | gut metagenome | biome: gut microbiome; feature: rumen; material: fiber-attached | host: Bos | place: Iran: Karaj | collected 2018-10 | reverse complement strand
CAAGGGACTGAACAAATGGCGTCGATTGTTATACGTAACATGCTCCTTAAGGGCCAGTCCGATGAGGATATCATGTCCATAACCGAATGTAGCAAGGATAAAATCGACGAAATCAGGCGGACTATGTGATATCACAGTCCACATTGAATATTTGACTGCCAGACAGTGTAGCATGAAAAGGCGGGTTATACGACTGCCAGGCGGTGTAGCCACGAAAAGGCTGAGGATGATCATTCATCCTCAGCCTTCTTAATTCATTTCATATTAGGATTTAGGCTTATACCTTCATCTTATGTTTCTTGCGGTAGTATATTCCGCCGCCGACTCCGGCAAGCACTGCAAGTGATGCCAGGATGTAGAGTGCGATACCGCGTCTGTTCTCGTCATCATCATCAGGCTTCTCTGCCGTAGCATATCCACCGACTGCGCTGAAGTCCTTGATAGCCAGACGAGCGTTTTCTGACTGGTAGCCTGGTGCTGACAGGAACTTATCAAGATCTATGATCTCATATGTACCTGTAGACTGGTTATATACAGTAACTAGATTCTTATTGGTAACCACATTGTCACCGGACTCTGTTCCTTCTGCTCCCGGTTCAACATCCGAAGTTCCCGAAAGATCCTTAACCTTAGGTGCTCCCTTACCTACAGCCACACCTGCTGACTCTTCGCCTTCAGTTTCAAGTACATCGCTGTCCACAAGACTGGGATCAGGTGATACATTATCCTTGACTGAACCAATCGTATTGGTCATAGCCTTAAGTTCCTTACCTTCTTCCTCGGATTCCTCATTCTTATCCTTTGAATCATCCGACTTGTCTGATGCAGACAAACGCTTTCCTGAACCTGACTTCTTATCTGATGCAGCATCAGCGTCCTTCTTCTCTTCTTTTTCTTCCTTGGACAGATCAACAGGAGCTTCATCATCCTCGTCACTGCTTAAGCCGGACTTAGACTTGGTTGACGCTACACTGCTCTTTTCTTTATCTGTCTCAGGCAATTCCGCAGAAGCTATCAGATTACCATTCTCATCAAATTCAAGATCACCCTGTTCGTGCGGCAAACTACCATTGCCATCCTGTGACAGTTCGTCTTTCGAGGCATTTCCGTGGGCAGATCGTGCTCCGGTTGCTCCGCCCAAACCTGATGCCGTACTTGTTCCTACAAGTGACTCAGTATTCTGAGCGGTAGATCCCGTCTCGCCAGGGAACGGTACATCGCCGCCCTCGTCACCGGATACTCCGTCTCCTTCAACAGTACTGCTTGATATCTCACCAGCACCCTGAGCTTCGCCTTCACGATCATTGGTACCGACAGCTCTCATTCCGTCAGGAAGTTCTCTTCCCTTCTTTTCACTCTTTTCTTCAGTACCGTTTCTCTCTTCTGAGGTTACCGCATCAGGATTTGTGCCAAAGCCGTCATCCTCTTCAAGATTACGAAGTGCAGTCTTATCGCCCGCCTTCATAGTCTCTTCGCCGGCCTTGATCTTCTCAGTATTCTCATCCTTTGCCGTCTCTGCGCCCTCTTTGTTGTTATCTTTAACCAATTCTCCGTCATTTACTCCTGCAACGATCTTTTCAAGATTCTTGACATTGCCGGCATAGGTAGCAAGTTTATTGGTCGGCGCATATGATGCTGAAGCACCGTTAAGTGTCGACAGATCACCTCTGAAGTATACATTTAGGTAATCAAGAAGCGACATCTTGCTCTTTATGAAGTTGTTAAACAGGTATTCGCCTGTCATATAGTTATAACCGACCACACCGCCGTTCTGGTATTCTACTACAATGAACGGTGCCGATGTTGCAAAGTTGTTCGACATATATACGATGCCGTTGGGATTGAAATCCTCCGGCGCATTCAGGTTATTGCCCTGATACATGTCTATCATGATTCCGTCTTCGCCGAGTACGGTAAAGAATTCATCGCCATCCTTATTGTACATGACTGCAGAATCCTTGATATTCTCCACGGAAGCATCCAGAATATTGACATTGCCGTTCCTGCTCTTAAGTATCTGAGCCTCTCTGTCGAATACTTCGTCTCCTCTTACCTGAGTATACTTCCAATATGTACTCAGATTCTTACCGTTAAGCGTGAATGTCTGCAACGGCTTGGGATTCTCAATAAGAGTTATGCCCTTGTCGATCTTACCGGTTGCTCCGCTTTCCAGATCTATAATACTTCCATCGCTGCCAAGAGCTTTACCGTTATAGATATTTACGTAACTGCCCGAGATCAGCTCTGCCGTGGGATCCTTGCCGTCATAGTCTTCATCCGTAGATGACGCACCGCTTCCGGTTCCGGTTACCACACCGTCTTCGGTAATATAGTAATACTTCGTACCATAAGTCATTACACGTCTTGCAAGAGTTCTTGGCGTGTAAATGTATTTGCTGTATACCGCGTCGACTGCCGGATTGCTCTTGCCTTCCACAGACGAATCATTGCTGTTGGTATTACCTGTCTCACTCGTATCACCTTCTGCATCCGTTGATCCATTTTCAGGTTCAATGGTCGCATTATCAGTTGTTTCGGATGCTGCAGCCTCAGCCGCCTCCATATCAGGATATGAGATCAGATAAGCGCGGTCAAAAAATATTCCTTCTTCTGTACCGGCTGTATTAGCCGTATCATTACCTGTCGCTTCACCGGATTCATTTTGATTAGATCCGCTTAAGCTGTACATATATCCGTCGACGTCGGCATAACCGTAATCGATCTTTATCTTCTTTTTAAAATCATATCCGAATGTATATACTCTTCTGTCCACAAGCACATTGACTGCAGGTTCTAAGCTGTCACCATAATATATCGTCAAATATGCCTTGTTGACATTAAGTACATCTGATCCGAATTCAACATTGATCTTGTCTGCATCCGATGTATATACCTTCGGTGCTGCTATCGCAGGTCTCGATACAGCAGACAATCTCCTTCTTGATGCACCAAGCACACTCTTGGGTACCGGAAGTTTAATGCCCAAGCCATCAGTACCGGCCGACTGTACTTGTGTCATCCAGTCGCTTATTGTTCCGTTATTATTCAAACGCATATGCGGCAGATAACTCTTACCCCTATAATTGCTGTAATCAACTATATAGTTTCCACTACCAACTGGAGATTCAACAGATGGAATCGCTTTAGTATCACCTGCAAGGATGACCATATAGTACGATCCCTGCCACTTCGGACTTGCATGCCCTGTCGTAGTATCAGTCAGATACATACTGTAATATGGTCCGTGTGTCTCAAGATCGGTGCCTGAGACAAGACGTACATTAAAACTTGATCTCGCATCTTTTTCCAATTTTGTGGAAGAAGAATTAGGTGGTATCGCTCCTGCATACTCACTGAGTGCTCCATTGGTATATCTTGCATATCTGTGATCTATACCCAAAGTTCCGTTTAATATAGTATTCCTTGCCATCTCCGGAACATTAGTGCCGCCGGGCATATCTCTAAGAGTAACATTACCCGATGCTCTCTTTAACTGCATCATGTCCCAGAAGAAAGTAACATCAGCCTTGTCAGCAGAAGATCTGTCAAAGTGATAGGTATCAGTATCCTTAAGGGTGTATCTGTTGGCTTTTCCTTCGAATCCATCCAGATTACCACAGAATGCAAAAGCATGGTCGCCGTTTCTGGCCTGTACGAAGCTGGCCAGACACAGATTTCTGTATGTGTAAGCAGCCTCATTGGCACTACCGGTCTTAGATAGTCCAGCTGACGCATTTGCTGTACTTCGACGTCCGCCATTATCTCTGTCTGCCTGATCTGTTACATAGTTAATCTCACTCACCATACCAAGATTACCTACAAGACCGCCTGCATAGTCACTTGCGGATACACTTCCGGCAAAGTAGTTATAACACAGGTATACACCGGAATATGCCTTGTTCTTTGTAGTTCCGACCGTGGTAAATGTATAGTTGTTCCTGTATCTTCCAGTAAGACCGCCCGCGTAATTCTCTTCTGCAAGCACATTTGCATTGGAATATGTATAAGCCAAAGTCCCGTTATTCTGGTTACCTACCACTCCACCGACATGCCTGTATCCGTTCACGACATACTTATCATCTGCTACCGGTGAAGAATCCTGGTTGGCCTTGGGGTCACCATAATAGAATGACCATCTCAACGTACTGTTCATGAGTCCCGATACACCACCGACACTCATACATGAAGGAGCCTTGATCGGGGTATTCTTAACAACGCAATACTGCAGAGGCTGATTATTATATCCCGTTACGCCTCCAATATACTGTATTGTACTTGACAGCGTCTTTTTGGCATCCAATTGTGAATCCAGAACCTTACTGTATGACATAGTTCCACTGGAAACATAATATCCGCATATAAGACCCACGAAGCTGTGGTTGGTTATATCTATATGCACTTTTTCAGCTATATTGGCATTGTATCCGTAATAAGTCTGTCCTGTTATTCCACCAACATAGTTGGCCACAGCAGTAGTGGGCTTAACTTCTGTGATCAGACAGTCTTTACATGTGTTACCCCATGAATCATAGACAAATCCAGCAACTCCACCGATATAACTGCCGTTTCCTTTTATCACGGACTTTTCTATTAAATTGCGGGCAGTAGCACTGGGATGTCCGGCACCATCGGTTCGTCCTATGTAATATGCATTACCCCAGCCTATCAGTCCGCCGCAGTAATTCGAACCATTTCCCGCATCATTGGAATATCCTATCTCCGTTCCCGAAGCGGTCACAAAACCGTTACTGTCCCTGCTAACGGTATTATTATCTGCCGTAATAGTGATTCCCGTAATATACGCGCCGTTTCCGCCGGATACACGTCCCGGACCATAATAGCCTACTATACCTCCGACATAACTTCCGTTCTTTGATGTAACCTTGAGATTGGTGCAGGTGATCGTGTCAAAGCTTGCCTTTGCCGTCTGTCCTGCAATACCACCGACATAGCTCTGTCCGTATACCTGGACATCCCTGGCATCTATATTGGTAAACAGAGTATTATTCTTGGCGTAACCCGCTATCGCGCCGACATAGCTTATGGCGCCCTGTCTCGTAGAGGCAGAATTCATTCCGATCTTGATATCCTCAAGTGTCACTTTGCCCTTGGTCGGATTGTTCTTATCATACTTACCTACACAGCCACCGACCTGATATCCTATCATTCCTTCGTAGCTATTACTTGTATTGGTATTGTATATGACATTATTCTTAAACTCCACATCATATATCTGTCCGGCACTCGTACCGATGATACCTATACAATCTCTTCCGCTGGTCTTTACCGTCATATCCTCTACCACAAGATTGGACATTTCGGAATTCAACCTGAATATAAGATTGGCCTGAGCTTTCTCAATGGATGCACCCTTTAAGACACCCTTATTGCCTGAAGGACTACCCGACCAGTCTCCTTTCAGTCGACCGATTTTGGCATTGGCAAACTGATCTACGTTGGCACTTCCGTTCGATCCGGTAAAGATTCCTCCAAAATTCACTTCACCCGTGATCCTGTAATTCTCATAATTACCATAATTGGTGCCGGGGCGTATTCTCTGCTCCCATGTCACAATATCATGAATATCCGCATACAACGTAAGCGGTATTCTTATCGGATTATCATGGAAATATGACGTGCCGCGAACTGAACCATCTTCGCTTTCATAGGAAAGCTCCGTCAACATGTAACTGTCAAGGAAATGCTTCTGTTGTGCATTGGGCGAATATTTTATTACTATTCTGTGGTTGGTCGAAGTAACCGTAAAGTTCTGGCTTGCAAACCACGTTCTGTTCGTAACCAAGGATTCTGATATGGTACCGGTTGCTTCTTTGACTTCTTCAAATTTATAATTCGTAATCTTATATGTATTTCCGTCCGTACTGTATACATCAAGACCCATTTCATCACTGTGCGCTTCCACAAATACATTGGTAACATATAAAAGATTATTACTCATCTTAAACGGACATATATACCGCTGTTCAGGATTCTCATCCTGGAAAGGCAACAGTGTGGTAGTACCACTGTAATACAGCTTAGGAAGATATGCATCTGCCGCACAGCTGTAATCATATGACAGATCCATTTCAAGTTTTCCTGTATATGTGGCAGGATCAAGAGCTTCATCATAAGTGATAAGGCCGTAGGTATTCTTATCATAATCGGACTTCCAGTTCGCTGAATCTCCGGTAAGATCCATGGCTCCGTTTTCATTAAAGTGCGCATTGGCTACACCATTAAACAGCTGGAATTCCGCTCCGTAGAATCTTCCTTCGTGTCCGCCCATCTGACCTATCGTATATGATACATCTTCCGAGTCTGTATTGGTACACATGATATTACCGTATGCAACACCTGTCATATTATTTCTTGAATCAATAGGCGCATCAGACAGAGTAAACTGTCCTATCAGACCTCCGATCTTATCCTGGTAAGTCTTGACGTCTACCCTTGATATAAGACCATTTAAGGCATTTCCGGTAATGCCCGCAGTATGGTAACCTATGATACCGCCGACATTGGTTCCTCTTACGGTGAGCTTACCGTATGAATATATTCCGTTGTATACAACGCCTGAACTGTATCCTACTACTCCTCCTGCGCCTTCACAGGCCTTCATATCCTCAGCCGTAATATCTATATTGGCTGTATAACAGCTTGACAGACGACTGGATTCCGCCCTGCCTATCAATCCGCCTATATATGCATTGGAATTGGTATTGGCAGGCTCCACATAATTAATCGTTACATTCGAAGCAGTGCAGTCCTGGATGGTGGCACCACCGGATACCATCGTTACCAGTGAGCCTACATAATAACATCCTGTAATATTCACATTCTTCATGTGAACATTCTGTATCACACCGCCGACACATTCTCTTATAAAGCCGTTATATTTCTGATTTGAAGAAGTAGTGGAGTAATCCTCGATCACGACGTTGCGTATCTCGCCTTCCACCCTGTCAAATACCGCATGCGTATAATTGCCGCTCAAATTGATATTCTTAAGCACATGTCCGGGCGCATTGTCATCATTGCCTCCCTTGAGCTTACCGGAATAGATGTATCTGTTTTCACTGCTTATCTTCTGAAGATTTTCCTTATATACTCTTATCCTGTCATATGATACACTGGCAAAATCTATATCCGCAGTAAGGACAGCATTCTCGGTAGGTTTCATCACCACATAGTCATACCACTCCTGAGCATTGCTGACAGGTCTGTAGAAATCGACAAAAAGTGACGGGGCCGGATCGTATGTTACCTTAACCGTAGACTTACCTGTAGAGGCCGATACTGACTTGATCGGATACTGTGACAGATACTTCTGGGGATTTGATACCGTTGCATACATCGTCGTATATCCATCGACGGATTCAATGGGCATCTCACCCTCTACCACTGTAGTGAGGTTCTCTATCTCTATTGCAGTAATAGTGGCATTTTTCTGGTTGTTGAATCTGAACTTGATGAGCGCCGAATTACCGTCTTCAGCATAAGATACCACTTCTGTTGACACCACATCCACAAGACGCGAATTCGTCCTCTTGGGAAGTTCAATATATTCCTGTTCGGGAAGCTCTTCACTCATTATCACCTGAGGATAGAATCCAACTTCGACAGGCTGTGTATTGAAAGCCGAACCAAGAACAGATCCCTGCCAGTTATAGTCATACAGTGACTCAAGTCCTACCATCTTCTGTTTGGTAGCCTTTACATATTTCTGATCTCTCTTGTTCCAATAATATATGTTCTTGGCATTGCTGTTGGTACCAAGTACAGGGTTGATAGCATCAGTATTATATTGCTCCTTATTATCATAAGACTCCCCGATGCTGTACATATTGCTGATGTTGCCGTTTGCACTTCCGATCACTGCTCCATACTGCAGATCTTTAGAGTTGTTCGGATTCTGCGAGGGACTGGTATATACCACATTGACAAGAGAGAATACATTTTTCATCTGTCCGCTTGCAGACTGGGATCCGGCTATACCACCCATGTTGATATTGCCACCAACGCCCTGCGTCTGTACTACAGCGCTGATATCCATACCGTATACATAGCCGTCTCTTATTATTCCACCATTGCTGCTTGTCACCAGACCACAGCTTGATCTTCCGGAGAATGTTACTCTTCCTTCCGCAGGATCATTTTTCACAACAAATCTCTCTATTATTCCGGTTGCGGCATTAATTCTGCATATAAGGCCGAATTCCTGATTGTTTCTGCCGCTTCCACCCTTGTAGTTTATGATCACATCATGTATATGACCATAATTATGTGTAGTGAGTATACCCTTCTGGTACGATCTTTCAGTTGAATCATCCGAGAATTCAAATACTGCATTACAGATCTCACCCTTGGGACCTATATTATTGAACAGCGCCTGTTCTCCCTTGTGCTTATTCTTCTTAAGTGTATATCCCTGGAAATCTATCTGCCCGTTAAATACACTTACTATTCCGGCCGACAGCAAAGTACTCTTAAGCTTCTTGATCTGAGTCTCATTTCCTTCATCATCTATCTCTGTAGTGATATCATAGTCAACATCATCCATATCGATATCATTGGTGACCACATATCTTCCCTTACCCTGACCGGCTTTGATCATGCTCACGAATTCCTGCGCCGAAGATATCTCCTTGACCACATCTTCCGCAGTGAATTCCAACGTATCCAGAATGAGTTCATTCTCATAGATGTTTACATACAAAGTCATCTTATACTTTGTATTCTTATTCGCCTTATCAACCGCAAATGTAGGAAGCATCTTAATGACTGCATTTGTGGGAGAATTAGGTGATGCGTTAATATATTCATCGTACTTTACATTCACATTATTGGGCGTAGTGGCAGCATATTGCGAGGTGATATCCGTCCCGTTCTTCTCTACCTTTATATAATACGGCAGATGATTATTACGCATGATCTTGTCGTTATCCTTGATCGTGACGTTGATATTGGCAATATATTTGGTTGCATCAGAAGGCAGAGCCGTCAGACTCTTAAGCTTAATGGTTCCGGACAGATCAACGGACTGATCCACAGGATATGAGGCGAGGAGCTTATTGGCCTCGAAAGTCTTGTTGGAATATCCCTCATTATATTCGGTAGCAATGAAATTAAGGACAAACTTACTTGCAGGATCGAGATTATTGAATTCGATCACGCTGCCGAAATCACTTTCCTGAATGTCTGATGCCTGTTTAACCTTTATACCGTTTGACCTGTAATACGTATAATCCTTGATCTTGGGAATACGTACTGCCTTAACCATGTTACCGCGGCTGTCATACAGATTCAATACAGCTACATGTCCCGAATTACCGGTTATGGAATCATCAGGATCGTATATAGCCACCTTGAATCTGAGTGTGCCTGCAGCCAAAAGTGCATTTTTGACAAATACCTGAGCAGGCTCACGCATGGTCTTGAACTTGGATGTAGTCATGGTCACATTCATGTCATATTCCTTGCCAAGATACAGAGCCTTGATCGTAGGTTCTATCTTATACTCCGTCATACTCTTAAGATAATAGGGTATGCCGTCAAGCTTATTGTCTATGGGTGAACCGTCATTCTTAAAGCCTTCATTGAAGAAGCTGTTATCCATGCTTATACGCTTTTTATCGTCATCAGTCCAATAATCCTTGTTCTGTGCAGGATTGGCAGTCCTTATATCACTGTATCCGGTGAATGCCTTCATGGCCGTATCATCAAACACAATGGCAGAATCCGTAGAGGGTTCCTCTCCGTCAGCAGTATTGATATTGAATCTTACCGTCGATAAAAGAGCTTGCAAAGTCTCATTGGTCTTTGCATCATTGATCGAATAGATGATATTGGCACCATGCGCGGTAATATTGGATACGTCAACATTTACATATATATCGCCGAGGGATGACAATGCAGCCGTAGTAAATACAAGCTTGCCTATCTCACCGAAGTACACGGGACCGGCATTATTGTCAAGGTCATAGTCTGCGATAAGATATGCTCTGTAAACAGTCTCAAGATCAAGCTTATTCTCGATCACCATTGAGTCGATGCTCATCTCCAAAGAACCGTCGGCCGCAACTTTATATCCGGTGGTATCGTTTTTATCAAATTTCTGCGCATAATGAACCGTAGCATCAGCGCCTCCGACCCTGTTGCCCGTGCTTATATACTGCTCGACTTCACTCTTAAGTGTGCCTGTACCCTCTCTCGGATAGGCATCAAATTCCTTGGTGGTAAAGACAAGATAGACATCCCTTAACCCCGCAGCCGCATCCGTTGAACCTTCTGGCTTAATAGATGACTGATCCGGGTCTATAATGGTAAGTTTAAGATCGACCTTACCAAAGGTGTTCTTATTACTTGGAAGTTCTATGGCTCCTTTTGGTCTTGACTTACAGGTCTTAAAGGAACCAGTATTATTCTTAAGTGTCAGTGTGTTGCCGAAATAGTCCTCAGCGGTTATCACATACGTATAATCGCTCTTCGGATCAAGATCCGAATTGGTCTTTATGGCTGTCTCTCCATACTGGTTACTGTCCGGATAGAATTTCTTTAATGTTGCTATTGAATTATTATCAATATAAGTCACAAAGTTGCCGGGAGTCAGACCGGTCTTGGTCGCAGTCAGAGTGAGCTTTTTGATGCCGTATATGCCCTCATTGCCGTATTTATTCTCATCACCGAATACAGCAGAGGATGAGGCTGCATCAAATCTTACATGATTAATAAGCGCATATCTGTCGTAGAAGATAGGCACAGATTTATAGTAGTCTGCAGCACCTGCCGCATCCTCCATGAAATATATATCCCCAATATCCGATACTCTGCCTGTGGTGACGATCGTCGGCTCAATAGAAAGAGCCTCCACTATGGTATCGTCATATTCATCCTGATAGGTGAAAAATGCATTGATCCTGTATGTGGTATCCGGCTTGATAAGTCCGTCTCCCGCCATAACATCCTTGGTGGCACTTGCGTAGGTAGAGTAACTGAGTCTCTCCTTGCCTCCCGGAAGCTGCTCATAGAACTGGAACTGAATCCTCTTCTTTTTGTCTATACGTGTCGCCGGATCATCTACGGTTACAGGTATTATGATACGGTATACATGTGATACGGGTGTACCCAGCGTAACCGTCGGCTTAACATAGTTCTGTACAACGGGCACCTTGGGCTTTGCGGCCTGTTCCCATTCCGCAGGCTTATCAGGTCTGAGTCCTCTGTTTCCCTGATTTGAGCCTGACTTTCCTCCCCCACCGGACGATTTTGATCCGCCTGATGATTTACTTGACGCCTGCTTGGGAGATGACTGCTTTTCGCTTCTCTTTGACTCTTTCTTGCTGTCATCACGCGACTTTTCTTTTTCATCCTTCTTCTTGTCGTCTTCCTTAGTATCCTCTTTGACTGATACAGGTACTTCCACTACTTCCGGAGTGGGTATCTCCTCTGCCATCTCGTCTTCGGATGCTTTCTTTTTGTCATCCTGAGCTACCTTGTCATAGATAACATGCAGATTAAGAAGAAGTTCTCTGTATGTCAGATCTTCTCCGTTGATCGTGATCTTTGCATCATCAGCAGTATTACGGCATATCTGGTATACCAGTTTATCACCGTCCTGTTCACAGTAGGTAAAATAGTCCTCAGTGAAATAAATGGCACTGTTCATTGCCACTTCTCTGGTAACGCCCTTATCATCATATGTAAATGTGTCGAGATTCATAAAGAAACCGTTGCGAAGTCCGGCAAACAGATATTCATCATCCGAAGCCTTATCTCCACCCGGATTGTAAGATGTGCGATCACTTACAACAAGTCCCTGATATGTCTGAAATTCATCATAAGTCAGATCAAATAAAGAAGAGGTATCGTCGGGGAACCACAGACCGGCACCGCCGTTAATGAGCATGGGAAATCCCATATCTACCTGTGTCTTTTTTTCCTCGCCCATATAATATGCATTGCCGCGCTTATATACATAATCCGATACGGCAAAATCATACAAGGGTATGGTATCTTCCTCTACAGGTTCCTCGGGATCAGACAGCAAAAGAGACCTTAGAGTCTTATCCTCTATGGCATATCCGTCATAATCCATCTGTAGAAATGTAGTAAATCTCGTCTGTAGCAGGAGAAGGATCACTATGATCGCTGCTCCGATTCCAAACAATATTTTTTTCATGGCACACCCTTTTAGTAATAGATCAATGCATCTCTATAGGTCCGACACTGTCAACTGCAGAATACAGCAGTGCTTCACCGCTTGACGTGTATATAACATCTTTTAAAAGATTAAGTCTGAATCCTGATTGGCCCGTCACCATAACATCCACATCAGATATACCGACCACCTTATCCTCGTCGGTCTCACTGTTATGGAACTCAACTATCTGTCCATATATCGCTTTCACATAAGACAGTGCAGGGAGTTCTCTGGTCACATTGCCTATCGTAAGTACTGAAGGCTCTAAAAGTATATACAGATCCTCTCCGTCATACATGAATCCTCCGTATGACTGCGCCGTCTTTTTGCCTGATGTAAAAGTCACTCTGCCTGAAGCTTCGGTGATTGTAGTAAACAGATTAATCCTGTATAGAGCAGTGCTCTCACTGGGAACCATGAGCAACATGTTGGTCGGTATGGTAAGCTGTGTAGTACCCTCATACAGAATGGGGGTGTCGGACATTGTGGACTTGCTGCCACCGTTAGTTGCAGTAAGACTGTCCTTACCGTCTCTGAATACCGAACCCTCATCATATGTAAATTCATTACCAAGGAAATACTGATGCGTTGCCGTACCCGGCTTATATGCTGACAGACCGTCCACATACCAGTACACCAACAATACGAGCAGTAACAGCAATATTCCCGCCACACCAAGTTCTATCATGGTGATGGCTTTTATGGATCTTCTTCTTCTCTTCATGCTTTTGCCTCCGCCGTATTGTCAGCCACTTCCTCGTCTCCACGGCTTTCGATGATATTAAGTATGCATCCCGCCATATCATACAGCGCATAAAGCACCAGGAATATGGCCAAGAACACAATGGCTATCAAGATCTTTACATCAAACAGCACATTGTCAAGATACGAGATGAGAAAGCCGGCTACATACAGTATGCCCATTATGAGCACGCCGTTAAATATGCTGACAAACATCTCCTTAAGATTGTGCCTTATGATGTTGTATAAGATCACAAGTGCCCCATAAAAGAATATGTGCACAGGATATATCCTGCCTTTTGATATAAGTATCGACAGTACCAGATAGAATCTGGTAAGGCATATTGCAAGCAGCACTGAATCATACAGTCTCGCCTCATAGAAAAAGCCTATAAGACGCAGATTGCGCTTCTCCCACGAGAAACGCCTGCACAATATCAGAAGCGCTATAAGCAACAGTATCGTTCCTACGCCTGCCACTATAAGCAGATTCTTAAGCAATATTATCTGTGTGATCACCTGTCCGATGAGTGTATCCTGCATAAGTCTTCCTTATATATCATCCTCGTCTTCTTCCTGCCCGTTATCATCCTTCTCATGGTCTTCTATGAGCAGATAGAAGCAGTTCTTCTTGTGCATGTAGAATCCGTGTATCGGTGCAAAAGGAATGACACTTGATTCCGTCACCAGCTCCACCGATCCGTTGATCTGGCCGATCACCGGCATATAATCTTCCATGATCAGCAGATTATAATCCTTACTGTCTATCCTGACCATGCGGATATTCTCATATTCCTGCATGCCGTTCTCACGGTCCACGACCTTGGCACTTATCTTATATGATACTTCTTCTTCGATTATTTTACTGGATATTGTACTCTTCTGCATTGAACTTACCTATGTAAAGGAAATTGGACTCATCTATACCATCGTACTTACCTGAGATGATATTCTCCACATCATCAAGGATATCATCGATGTGTACAAGTTCACCCTTGATACCCGTATAGTTCTCAGCCACGAACATGGGCTGCGTAAAGTAGTTACGAAGCTTTCTTGTACGGTAGAATACATTGGTATCTGCCACTGAAAGTTCGTCTATACCGAGGACTGCGATGATTTCCTCAAGTTCTCTGTATCTTGAATAGTATCTTAATACTTCTTCTACGAGTCTGTAGTGTCTCTCACCGACCTTATCTATATCAATAAGCTTACTTGTGGTAGAGAATACGTCCACAGCAGGATAGAGGCCTTTCTCGGCCACTTTACGATCAAGTACTATCTGTCCGTCAAGGTGAGCCTGGATAGTAAGCACGGCCTGATCCGTTACATCATCGGCAGGGATATATATCGCCTGGAAGGATGTGATGGAACCCTTGGGTGTAGAGTTGATACGCTCTTCCACATCTGATACGGCCGTTGCGATATTGGCAGGGTAACCATTCTCGATAGGGATACGTGAAAGCTCGGCATTAACCTCTGACATAGCCTGCACGTAACGATAGATATTATCAACGAACAGAAGCACGTCCTGTCCCTTTTCATCTCTTAGGTACTCTGCAAGGGTAAGACCTGAGAATATAGCCTTTGATCTTGCAGCTGAGTTCTCACCCATCTGTCCGAATACGACTGACATCTTATCAAGCAGGTCAGCCGAAAGCATCTCGTCATACAGTTCCTTACCCTCTCTCGAACGCTCTCCGACTCCGACGAAGACTGAGTTCGAATTAAGACCTGTATAGACATTGTGTATAAGCTCTTTGATAAGGACCGTCTTGCCGACACCGGCACCTCCTAAAAGCCCCATCTTAAATCCCTTCTGCATGGGAGCAAAGAAGTCAAGGACCTTAATACCCGTCCATAAGATACCACCGTTTAGGTTGATCTCTTCCAAAGTAAGATTTCTGTTATATACGTTACGTGTATGTACTTCCTCTATATGAGAGTCATCTATGAGGTTGCCGTATGAATCGAATACCTTACCAAGTATCTCGTCATTGTACTGAATCTCCAGGCCATGGTCACCCTTGTATACGTCAAGTCCCTTCTTAAGACCTATTACGCTCTGAAAAGGAATGGCAGATACGACATTACCGTCTTCCTCCACTACCTCGAATTCTATCTTCCTACCCTTACTCTGGGTATAGAGGATATCACGGTATTTGATCTTCTGATCGTTTATAAGAACCTGTACGTTCAGTTCGGATACCGATATGATCTTACCTACTACTGTTTCACTCACGATGCGCCCTCCTAATATACTCTCGTCTTGGTATAATTATCCAATACCTTCGCAAACTGCTTATCTTTATTCTTTCTGCGGTCTTCCATGACCTTGACCTCATCACGTTCATCAAGTTTGTTAAGTGATTCGGTCGTAACATTCTGTCTCTGTATATTCTCCGAAGCGAAGCTCGCCGCTGCCGCTATCTCCATGGAATACTGCATATACAGTACTACCATGTTGACAAGGAGATCATCTATATTACCTTCAAACGAGAAGTCCTCTCTGTAATCCGCAGGATCCGCATCCTCATTCTTGGGGATAGGGAATATCTGTTTATTGTTAAGGGCTACCTGAGAAGAATTATAATAGTGATTGTACACTATATTGATCTTCGAATACTTAAGTCCCCTTATCGCATCTTCAAGCAGATTCATGACCTGTGAATTGTCTTCGTCATATTCTTCTCTTGTCTGGAACAGCAAAAGATGCTGATCTTCAGCCGGCTTGATCTTCCTGCCTATTACTATCTGCTTAACCTCTTTTTCCTCATCTGCGTTTGATTCACTTAATTCTCTCTTAACAAGAGTATTAAGATTCGCGCAGAATCCCATATCAGAACCTATATAGATATTCAGTTCAGGCTTCTTGGGGTCTACCCTCAAGGTATTATAGTCAAGAGCAATATTCCTGTTATTGGTGATATTGTCTATCATCTCCGTCAGAATCTCTTCCATAGCGGTATACTTCTTGGATTTGTTCCTTGACTTATCCACTCGAAGCAATGAATGGAAGTTCATGACTTTTACTACGCTTCGTATACTCATAACAATCCTCTTTCGGATGTATCCAAACATCCAACGTCAACCGGTGTATAGATCTATTTTGACAGATCCACTTCGTCTCCGATTACCTCCAAGAAGTCCGCCTTGATCTCATCCGGTGTCCTGGGTGAGAACTTATACTGCAAGAGTCTCTCCTGAAGCTGTTCTCCTTCATGCAGATTCTGCTGCATCTCGGGGCTCATCTCATCGACATTGGCAAGCTGGTACACTTCCTTGGTCTCAAGGTAAGTTAGGAACTTACGACGTACCACCGCACCAATCTTCTTCATATTGGACTCCTGCACGGCACCACCGAGTCGGGATACTGAAAGTCCGTAGTTGATAGCAGGCTTTAAGCCCTTTTCAAAGTTCTTCTTGGAAAGAACCAACTGTCCGTCCGTGATAGAGATGATGTTGGTCGAGATATAGTCAGTGATATCTCCGCCTCTGGTCTCAACGATGGGCAGGATCGTGATCGATCCGCCATCCTTATGCTGACATCCTTTCTCAAGAAGTCTTGAATGTGTATAGAAGATATCGGGCGGATATGCATCACGACCGGGGATCTTGCCTGCAAGCAAGCTTATCTCACGGTGGATATCCGCATGTGATTTAAGGTCATCTATTACCACGAGTACATCCTGACCTTCTCTCATATAGCTCTCCGCTATTGAAAGTCCGGCGTATGGCGTAAAGAACGATACCGGAGGCTCATCATCATTGAATGCCGCAAGAATGAGGGTGTATTCCATGGCTCCCTTCTTCATAAGGTCATCATAGAGTTCTCGCATGTTCTTCTTGGTCTTATTGACCGCCACATATATACATATAACGTTACGATCCTTCTGATTGACGATCGTATCTATAGCTATCTGAGTCTTACCTGTCTTCTTGTCTCCAATGATAAGCTGTCTCTGACCGTAACCTATGGGATAGATAAGGTCGATACCTGCGATACCTGTGTAGAAAGGTCTTGATACCTCACCTCTTTCCATGATGGGGATAGTGGGTGTCTCTATCATATGAGGACGAAGGTTCTCGAACTTCTCGCCCACGAGTCTGTCCTCTCCGAATATGTCCACCAGATGTCCGATAGCAGCCTTTGAATACATCGCACAGAAGTCATATCCCGTGGTCACAACTTCATCACCCACGTAGATGGCGTCTATTCTCTGAAGCAATGCGACCATGACACTGTTCTTGCCGATAGCTGTTACATAGCCCACAGAGTGATTGGCTACGACAACTCTCTCATAAAAACCTACCTGCTCAAGTCCTACGACCTCCAGGATGTAGTCCTTAACCTTTGATACGTAGCCCACCTCATAGATGTTCTTCATATCCTTCATGTTACGTAATTTGGCGTTAACCAGATTTTCAATAAATGTGCTCATTCTTCTTCCTCGATTCGTAGATACTGTAGTCGTACAATCTGCCCTGGTACACTATACGGATTCCTTCGCAGACATTCTTATCAAACTGGCAGACTACATTGTCCGCAACATCATCATAGTTCTCATCTTCGTCTCCGAGATATGCAGTAAGTATAGGCGATTCTATACTCACTATCTGACGCAACCATGATATAAAGTCAAGTACTTCAAAATCATCTGCTGTATCACACGGCTGTAAGAATTCCTCAAAGATCTCATGCTCGGGCTTGCTTAATGTCTCGTCCAGAGTACGAAGCTGGCCGACCTTATCAAGCGTACACAGATCATATATCGCAGCAAAATTCAGCTTTTCAAGGATCGAATTGGCTGCATCATATCTCTTGATATCTCCCTCATAAGGAAATTTCTCAAGCACGGTCCTTATGATCTCACGCTTATCCATTACGAGCAGATTCTTGGCCGTCTTATAGTCAGAGAAGAATCCGTTGTCGATATAATGTGACACAGGGATGTATGCTTCTCGTATAACAGGCCTCGGCTTATAGAATCTCGATACCTGCATGGCATTGTAATCCATCTTGAGTACCTTGATCTCCTGCTCGACCTCTTCCTTAGACTCTTTGAGTTCCTCGAGTCTATTCATTTTTTCCTTAAAGTCTTTGTCATATTCACGTAACTTCGATAAAAAGTAGACATTGACCTTCTTGCTCGCATTCTCCGTGACTATACGAAGGGAAGCCGTGATGAAATATATCATGACGCCCATAATCACGAATATCGCTATAAATACTGCTGTCATGCACTAATCTCCGATCAGATTGAAAAAGGATTAAAGAACAGTAATACCAGTACAAAAGCAAAAAGTAAAAGTAAAAGCAGTGTGATGATTATCGCCACAAACATAACCGACTGTACCACATCACTCTTGGTCTCGGGGTTACGTCCGATAGCCTCTGCTACCTTTGAGCCCAAAATACCGAGTCCTATACCCGAGCCTAAGAAGGCAAGTCCCAGTATAAGTCCCACCGCATGCATTGTTTCCGCTAAAATTGAATCCATATTCTCCTCCGATCATAATTAATTATATAATCCCATCCGATGTCATTATCAGAAATTACCGGATGCTTTGTTCATCTTGGAAGCGTCTATCGACTTATCACTATACTTTGCAGATACAAACCTGATAGACACAGTACCGCTCGTCTCACCTACAGGCAGTTCGAATTTTTCAGGTGCACTGGGCTTGTACGTTCCGCTTACCTGTCCTATATTCACAGTATGGGACGTTGCCGTTCCACATGATATCTCCAACTGCACGTCTGTTAATGTACAGTTGTTCTCTGATGTAATCGTATATTCAACGCTTACAACATTCTTTTCATTGGATCCGCTGCCCAACTTGGTGGATGTTACTCTGTCTATGGATACAGTTGCAAGATCGGATCTTGTGCTTACCTGCAATACATCCTGCTTGACTTCCTTCTCTTCCATCTCATTGCCTACACCGGTCGCCACCATGCCCTTGTAACTCATGATAAGCTTGTATTTCTCTCCCGGGTCAAGTCCCGTGACTGTGAAATCGGTGTTCGTCTTGTCCAGATATATCTCGTTTTTCAAGTTGTTTCCACTGTCGTAGACATAGAGTTTAACAGCCGTATAGTCGTTGGTCGGATCGTTGACCACGTAATTGACATCGATCGTGGTAAAGCCCGGAGTGGCCTTATTAAGTCTTATCCACTTTGTAGCTGATACAGCTGCGTCACTTCCTTCGCCGCCGTCTCCACCTTTTCCGCCGCTTCCGCCGTTACCGCCGAGTCCACCGACTCCGCCCTGTCCGCCGATTCCGCCGACTCCGCCGTCTCCGCCGATTCCGCCGTCTCCGCCGATTCCGCCGTCTCCGCCGATTCCACCTGATCCGCCGGTACCACCGTCTCCACCGGTTCCGCCCTGTCCGCCGTCTCCGCCGGTACCACCGGTACCACCGGTACCACCGGTACCACCGTTACCTCCCATAATGGTGATAACGTCCGGATTCTGTGCAACAAGAGTTGCATCGGATTCTTCAGCTATACCCTCTTCATAGAGCAGGGGTCTACCACTGTATTGATTACTGCTTCCTATTACATTCTTAAGGCTGACTACGCTACCGTCTTTGCTCATAAGCTCACTGGATATATCAAAATACAATCCGTCACTCTCAAGCAGCATAGGCTGAAGAACATTGACATAATAATCATCGTTCATAAGCATGGCAGTACCACCCTTATGTATGTTGATCGCCACATAATCACCCGATGTAAAATTGCCGTCCGTAGACTTAATGTCCCTGCCGGTCATTACGTACATACGGTCACGCAATTTATAAAGCTTGGGTGTATTGGTGTCTTCTATTACATTAACATCCTTAAGAGTCTCTACAGTTCCGTCATCATTGATCCTGTAGGAATCACCATACAGAGTCATATTCTGGGACTGAGGGTCATATATGACCGTATTCTTTCCGAGGCAGTATACTTCATTGTCAGAAGTCTTGAGATAATACTTTTTATCCCATTTTTTCTTAACTACTGCATCCTCTTCCATATCGACGTATTCATTATCCTCAGTATACACTGTGGAACCTGCCGGTATCTTATACGAATCCGACTGGCTTCGAACCACCGATATCACGGCGGCCGAGAATACTCCCAACCCCGCTACCAGCATGATGCCGAATACATTGAATGACATTGTGTTTTGTTTAGTAAGCTTTCTCACAATCTTATCTCCGTTGCTATTTAGTTCTCATGAACCTCGAACTGGTTATCATTGTATCCAAGCTGATTATTACCGTGATAATAAGCAACCGTATACAGATAAGTGGTACCCGAAGAAGCATGTTTCCCAGACCACTCCGTGCTCTCGTTATATGCGAACTGGTTCGTAAAGTCGCTTATAGTGTTTGAATCCAATTCATATGTAACTATCACCGGTCTGGAGTCAGTATTCTCATATACAGTGATAATAACCTTATCAACACTGTCAAAGTTGCTCTGAGGCGTAACAGTGAAACTTACCTCACTCGGGGTAGCCGATGCGTAAATATTGGCCGTGGCCGTGGCCGTAGCACCTATTGTCCATTCGTTCTCATAATCCGTATCGTCAGCAACATTATTGTTATCTCTGTCAATAGGAGCAATCGCCTTAAGACTGTACGAATGTCCTGCTGATAGATTGTCAAATGTTACCGTACTCTGTACTGTCTCATCGGCAGTATTACTGTAAATAGACACAGTCTGCTCCACGTCCTGAACGGATGTATCCGTATTATCCTTAAGGATCAGCCTATACTCTCCTCCTACGATAACTCTATTCGGATCATTACAATTTGCTTTCACCGTCAAGGTCGATCCAGAGATAGTGGTCACAACATTAATGCTCGGTCTGTCGAGCGTGGTGCGTTTGAACGTCTTCTCAGTTTCTCCAAGTACGGTCATGGTCGAAGGATCACCACTAATAACACCGGATGTATTTGCCTCAAAGACTTCCAATTTGACCTTGTAGTCCTCATTAATACGAATTCCGCTTCCGTTAGGATTCATGGAAATCGTAAACGGAGTATTCTCAGTCGAAGTCTGTGAGTAATACTTATAGGTAGGACTTGCTGACAAAGGAGTCGTATATCCCTGTGCAATCTGTCTGCTTCCGGCCGTTACAGTATAGCGTATGACCTTGTATCTTCCGCTGTCAGCGGGCATGCTGTAGTAGAATTTTGCAGACTTACTGTCATATTTTTCATATACATAGCTGGGATCATCCAGTCTCACCTGTACTCTTCTCAGTGTAGCAAACTCATAAGGATAATCAGTCTTACCACCGTCTATGGCATATAGGTAATGCCTGTTACCACTTGTGTCATATGTAAAGAACTTGACCCAATACTCATGCTGCGGAACCGAAGTATTAGCATCACTGACCTCCAGGCCTTGCAGGCTTAATGCAAAGTTCACCGGAGTACCTGAGTTGATGCCCTTTATCTCATTCGTTTGAAAAGCTGATTGCGCATAGTAGTCTTCTATATTTGAACTTTGCCACGTTCCGGCCCCTCCCGATTTATCAACTTCGTAAGAATACTCCATAACATTATTGATCTGCTGCTCCGTCCTTGTTATCTTAATATACTTACTGTTAGTCGCATCATAAAGCATGGGATATATCTTGGCCGCGGGATTCGCCCCAGTTGTCGCTCCCGCTCCGGCACCGTACAGATCCACGTATATCATGGCCGACGTTGCACCCGGTACAACGTTCCTGTTAAGGTTGGTCGCAGGAAGGATATCTCCTATCTGGAATACATTGGACGAATCAGAGAAAGAAATACTCTGCTTGAGAGCAAGTGCCTCAACCGTATAATACTCATCTCTTGCTGCATTATATGCACCGTTTTCATCAAATGTAATAGAACCAAGCCCTGACAGGCCGCTGCAATCTGCAAATGTATCGTCAAGTGCAATAGGTCCTGACGCCTTATATCTCTGCTCGATCGCAGCTGTGGCAGGTGTGCCTGCCGTAAGTGAACCTACGATGAATCCGTCTTTGCTGCTAAAACTCTTACCGGGCACGAATAAAGAGCCTGCTATGGTTCCCGAAGACGTATTCACGATGTCTCCGCCTCTGTATTCCATATATCTTGCCGTACCGTCAGCCTTATAAGATTTAAGTGCATATACTTTTTCGCCGCCGGTATTGCCGGTATCAAACGTCTTACCATTATAATCATCTTTTACAGCAGTAAAAGAATTAAATCCACTGGCAAATGTAGAATAGTATCCGGATACGACCGCCGTAACATCCGCAGCCGGATCAAGCGAATCAGTTGATGCCGTGTCTCCTGACTGCCACTTACCGACAGCTGCCGCGAGCGGTGACGCATCTATATACATATATACGTACTTTCCGTCTCCGTCCGAGGCCGTTCCGCTGGCAAAGACCGGATCGAACACCACCTTATGAGTATTCTGTGTTATCTCAACCTTAAATGCAGCAAAGCGATCAATATCCTCGCCTCTTACAATGAGTTTTAGCCTGTAGTTACCCTCATTGGTCAAGGCTTTGGCATATGTAGGATTAGCTACGGTTCCACCGGTCTTATTACCCTTACAGATGATCTTATTATCTGCAGGCGCGACCAAATACTCATTCATCACCGGATTTGATTTAACGTAATGAACCGTTTCCGACGTCGAATCAATGGTCTTATAAGGTATTCCGACCGAATACCACTTGCCCTTTGCAACATCTGAATTGGTCAGCGACACCTCTGTGAAGGCATTCTGATAACCTGCAATATTCGTAAGATCATGATCTGTACCCGTAGTAGCCGCAACAACTGCATCATAGGTATTACCCGTATAGATCTTGGCAACAGCCTTGCCTGATACATCCGCAACTATGGCTCCATCAGGATCGATAGTTCTGTAATACCAGCTGACACTGTTGGCATCACTGGTCTTGGGATATCTCTCCACGACAGGTGTCTGTTTGTCAAGAGATATCACCTTGGATCTGTATAACGGAACATCGTTCCATGCAACATCGGTATATGGTGCATCTACAATGTCCTTTTCCGCACATCCGGGATACCAATGACTTCCGGACGCACTGTCCTGATTACATTTGTTCACTGAATTATCCGCTTTTATTCTGTATGAGATTATGTACTTATGGCCTCTTCTAAGCTTCTGCCCGGACACTGCGGAACCATCAGGGTTTTTCCATGCTATTGCCTGTTGGTTGGCAGATACCACCGTGTCATTGGTTGAATTGAAGTACAGTTCAACAGATAACGGTCTGTAATTGTTTGACACACCTATTGTCTGCGTACCATACATCACTTCCGTGATTTTTGTAGAACTTGTCTTATACAGATTTTCACTTGCAGGATCCGAGGGAATTGAATCATCGTGATCATGTACCGATCCTATAACCTCCCATATCCTGTATTCAACCTCAAGAGCATCTGCATATGCATATTCGGAGTTAAATCTGATACCGACTACTGTAGTATCAGACAATCCGTCAAATTCCGAATCCGATGTCAATCCCGCAGTTCTTGCAACCTTCTGTATGGGAGTAACGCTTACCTCATTATTGACATTGGCTGAAGGAACATGCTTGGGCTGTATCTGGAATTTGATCACATTCTCAGTCTCATTTATCTTAATCTCATTACCGGCATAATCATAAGCCTTTACCGCTCTGATTTCAAAATCGGCACCAGAGAAAAGCCTCGTATCGTTATTGGCTACAGCAAACTTATCAGGGGTCAGCGTAAATCTGCTCACCTGTCCATCCCAGTCTGAAGCGTTTATACCCGGATTTGTAGGGTCATTACTTCCGTTGGCAGCTATCGAAAGACTCATATCTGAATTCTGAGTCACATTTGCAACAACAACGCTTTGGTTGTCAAAGTCACTGTCATGAGTCTTGTCCACCTGCGTATCGCTAACTACAGCCTGTTGATCATCCAACAGAATATAACTTCCAAGCTTTGTCTGTCCCACAGCTGTGATCTGCCACAGTTCAAGCTCAAGTCGTTCCATTGTCTTTAACGAATATTTGGCGTCCACCTCTTGGTAGTTAGCATCATACTGCTGGTCGGTGGAGGTGATCATTCTCTTACTTGTAGTCATGACAAGCTTCTTGGCAAATGTCTGACCGACAACATTCATATCTCTGCTCGCTATGGCAACCGGGGTTGTATCAGACGGGGTAACTCTTATGCTTGCAAGCACCTGACTGTATTCATCCCCAACCAGAGTTCCATTGCCGTCCATATCCCATGGTCCGCGCACTACAAGTGTATACGGAACCACAGCACTGCCTGTCGTTCTGTACATCAAACCTCTTTGGCAGAATTTGATCTTATACAAGCCTGCTACCGATGTGTCATAATCTGCAAGAGGAGCATCCGGGTGTCCCCATGGACTTAATGAAAAGTTCTGAACAATCGTATTGCCGTTCTCGGACGTAAAGGTCAAAGTGAGCGGATGCGAAGATGTGCAATGCTTCACCAAGCTTGTATCATTTAAAGCAGCGGCATCGCTTATCACAATATAACCGTTTATTTCATCCGGATGTTTTGACGATCCTTCAACGACCAGTTCGTTAACCTTATCAAAATATACCGTCATATTCGGTAAGTTGCCGGTAAGCTGACAAGTATTAGAGAAGTTCGTGCCAAGTTCAACAGTCTTCTCATTATCGTCAAATACAACAACTATCTTACCGATATAGTTGGTCGTATCGCCTTCATTTAACTTGAACGAATATGAAGTAAGCTCTGTTAATTCCTTGCTGTACTTGGGAGTTATATCCGACAGATTACCTGTCATATCATTGGCATCATACAGTTCGTACCTGTATCCCTTGATACCTCTGTCCTTATCTTCTATATCGATTCCGGCCGCCAGTCTTAAGCGCATGTAACTTCCGTTATCCGTCATATCGAGAGTAGGTGTCAGAGAAGATATCTGTTCAACAGGGTCAGTAGGATTGGCCTTCTTCTTATAAGGAGTCTCCTTCAATGTCTTGATCTCAAATACACTGTCATCGGTATTGACGTCAAACGAATTGTTCGGATCGCCACCCGAATATGCCTTGACATTGGCAAGTTTTGCCTTGTATACGGTATTGCTGGCAATATCGCCATTCCTTTCATCGGCAGGAGCCACAGGTGTGCTCTCATTCATGGTATAGGGAAAAGGATTCCGTGCACCGGCACCCAAGTTGTCAACCGGATGCTTGGCAATAGGATTGCCATTCTTATCCATGAACCATATCTCATAGCTCTTGATAGCAGCGCCACTGTCTATTCTGGCAACTGCCTCTATCTGCTTGTCAGTAACAAGTCCTTTTTCAAGTGATATTCCAAGAGGCGCAGTCTGGAAGACCTTGCGTATAAAATCGCCGCTGACCCACTCGCCGCTGTCTTTTACCGCTTCGTATTTACCGGAAACCACCAACTCGTATTCGGTGCCACTGGACAGATTGCCTATGGTAAAGCCTGCCTCCTTAAGCGATGCAAGATTCGACGCCGTAGATGCATCTATACCTGTTATCGTCTGATTAGTTGTAGTATCAGGCGAAGAATCATACTGGCCGGTTGAACGATTGTAGTATTTATAACTTCCTGCTACTGAATCGTAATACACCAGTGCCTTACCGGTAGCTCTGTCAAACAGGCTGATGGTAAGATCATTTTCATATCCTTCTATAGAACTGTCGGGATCGCTAAGCGACAGAGTCATGGTCGCAGATGAAGGAGTGGAATCATATAATCCCGGAGAGATCGTACCATTGGCATCCGTGGAAAGAGTGCTGACCGTAGGGCGGGCATTAAGATCCACTGCCTTGATTCCGTTGGGATCAGCATTGGTAGCATTCTTACCGTCGACACCGTTAGGCGCATTATTACCCTGTAATCCTTCGGTACCCATATTACCTTCCACGCCGTCCTGACCGAGAGCACCTTCGGAACCGATCACACCTTCAGAGCCTGCAGTTCCCTCAGAGCCTTCTTCGCCCTCCTGACCTTCAGTACCCTGTTCGCCGTCTTCACCGATCTCACCCTTCTCGCCGTCCGTACCGTCTGTACCGTTGGCTCCGTCCTTACCGTTGATAACGTTGAATGTAGGGATATTGGGCTGATCCTTTACATTCTCATCTATATCGATGTAACTGCTGTCGTCGATGGACATATCATCCAATGACAGTACGGCTTCACCGTCTATCATAAAGTTCTTGCCAACAAGATTAAGCTCGGCACCACCCTGGGTAACAAGCTTGGAATCAGCTGCAACGGTCTGGTATGTGCCCTGCTGATGCGAAAGGCGTACAATACCGTTGTCCACATATGTGATCTGTACATAGTCAGGGAAAGGAACAGTCTCTGATCCGATAGTAAGAGCTATATTGGGTGATACGAGCATGTAGTCCGTATCTGAGATCTTCCAGATGAATTCACTGATATTGAGACTCTCTCCGCGGCTCTTCATCTCATAAGAGCTGCCGTTTTTGATGAGTACAGTATTCTTGGTAAGGCTGTAATATCCGTAGTTGGATTCGGAAAGTTCTGATACGTCCATTATGACGCCCTTGGTGAATGAACCAAGAGATCCGTCATTGTAATGCAGGAAATGTGAATTGTCTATAGAATTATCATTACCCGATGAGTCTTTGAATAGTATCTGGGTGCCGAACTTCTCCTTATACTTGGCACCCTGCGAGAAGTAATACAGAGTATCTACCCCCTCTGTTACATATTCCTCGTCTGCCGGATCGAGTATGTAGCCATCTGCAATAAACTCCTTATTGCTTCTTGCGTTCTTCGCGATCGACAAGCCTCCAAGGCCCAGTCCCAAAGCTAAGACAAGCGCTAAGATAACTGTAATCCCTTTCTTCATAACCAAGACTCCTTCTGTACTACACCGAGTAATTCTATATTATGCCTCAAAAATATACTAAAACACCGTGTCTGTAGGCCCTACATGTCGCTTTTCGTGCACGTGCACGTCTTCGTTAGGGCGCAAAATGAGCCAAGCATACACACTATCTAACTTACCACGCAGATTCAAATAATTCAAGCCCCCTTTTGGTACTTTTGTCATCACCCAAATAATTTATCACCCGCATGTCAATTTTGTAATATTTCAATGGTTTTATATCCGCTTGCTTTTATATCTCTTTATATCTTCTGTCAATTCCGGATATAAAAAGCGATCGGCAGAGCCGATCGCTTTAATAATGAGCTGTTAATAATTTATGAGTGTTCGGAGACGCGCACGGCGCTTACGATAAAGCGCTTGGAGTCGTCATTGACGCAGGTGGATAATGTCACGACGTGATCTGCCGCATCCACAGGTACTTCAGTCCTGTAATCGCCGTCATCTATGAGGTCGCCGATGACCTCCCAGAATTTGTCCGGATTCTTGCCATATGCATTATACACGCCTGACGTGGCATCTACATCCTCGCAGGCAAATATCTGATATCGATATATGCCCTTTCCGGTGTGGATCTGGAAGTACTGGTGCCCTTCATAATAGTCTCTGTCGCCTTTATATCTGGCAAGCTTACCGAACATCGAGCCGTCACGCATGTTGTGACCGTAGATAAGCGTCATAGGATCGCTGAGATCAGGTGTTGACTCTCCGTCCATGAAGATCGCTCCGGCACTGTTCTCATCTCCGGTATAGGTGGTCTTCATATACTTTTCATTATCCCCTTTTGCAAAAACAATGGGATAACTTATATCTTCGTCCTCGAAGTATATCCAAGCAACCACATCCGGATAATCCTCTTTGACTTCATCAAGCTTAACATCCGCTTTGCTCCACCATTCATCCGAAGCATTCGCTTCCGTGGCGGTCTCGCTTTCAGTCACATAATCCTCATTGGCCTGGTCATATATATCTTTTGCCTTCTTACGCGAAGAGAAATTGCTTATGAGAAGCACACTCGCTGCAACTACCGCTACCCCGCCGACAGCAAGGGATATAACTAATTTCTTATTCATCTGTCTTCCCTCCTGTATACAGCAACATATTCGCGAATTCCATATCCTATGAGCGCAAGTCCCATCAACATGATGATGAGCATTATCCATTCATTCGGAAGAGTATCTCCCGTATTGGGCGCTCTCAGTGCTCCTGCTTCTGTAAGTTCCTCTGAATCCAATGCATCAGCATCTGACACGGCATCAGTTCCGTTCTTGCCGGCAGACTTTGTCACATCACTCTTTTTCTTATTCTTACCCGTTGCCCCGGCCAAAAGCGTAGCCAAAGCCGCATTGGCATCAGTAGCCGCCTTCTTAACAACTGCTGCAGGTGCAGATGAACTGCTGTCCGAACTGTCACTTGAGCTGCTGCTTGAACCGCCGCCGGAACTCTGACTCTCTGTAGAGTTCTGACTCCATCCTGCAGTCAGTGTCATGTCCGAACTTGCCATAACGCCGGTATCAAAGTTCCATAATGCACCGGTCGAGTCATACCATCCCGTAAATGTATAACCCTCTCTTCCGGGTGTTGCAGGCTTAATAAGCTTCTGTCCTATCACAGCATCCATGGAATTGGTTCCACCAATACCGTTATTGTATGTTACCTCAGCTGTAGGACTGGTAGTATAAGCTATCGAATACAGTGAGAATCCCGATGAATATATAAATATATCTGTATTGGCACCCGTTCCGCTTATAAAGTATGTTCCATCGGCATAATCGCCTGCTGCAGGCTTACTGCTCAGCTTTCTAAGCGCCGAAGTATTACCATCGTGAACTCT
>JAEEGL010191935.1_pt1 | contig 28701 bp, 23 predicted proteins | sample 9134231 | NCBI WGS metagenome assembly JAEEGL01 (sample SAMN16246548, study PRJNA631951) | gut metagenome | biome: gut microbiome; feature: rumen; material: fiber-attached | host: Bos | place: Iran: Karaj | collected 2018-10 | reverse complement strand
GCCTTCATGCCGGTGATGTCCTCGGGAGAGGTCTCGAGACGGACAAGGACGACCTTTTCGCCCTTATTGTTCCACGCCTCGGCGTCGTCGGCCGTGAAGACGACCTTGCCGCAGGCAGCGCCGGGCGATGCGCCCAGACCCTTGCCGACGGGCGTGGCAGCCTTGAGCGCCTTGACGTCGAACTGCGGGTGCAGCAGCGTGTCGAGGTTTCTCGGGTCGATCATGGCGACGGCTTTCTTTTCGTCGATCATGCCTTCGTCCACGAGATCGCACGCGATCTTGAGCGCCGCCTTCGCGGTGCGCTTGCCGTTACGGGTCTGCAGCATGTACAGCTTGCCCTTTTCAACGGTGAATTCCATATCCTGCATGTCACGGTAGTGATCTTCGAGGATGGAGCAAACCTTGGTGAACTGCGCGTACGCTTCGGGGAACTTGTCCGCCATCTGCGCGATCGGCATCGGGGTACGCACGCCGGCCACGACGTCTTCGCCCTGTGCGTTGGTCAGGAACTCGCCCATCAGACGCTTCTCGCCGGTAGCGGGGTCGCGGGTGAACGCAACGCCGGTGCCGCAGTCGTCACCCATGTTGCCGAAGGCCATCATCTGCACGTTGACGGCGGTGCCCCAGGAATAGGGGATGTCGTGATCCATGCGGTAGATGTTGGCGCGGGGGTTGTCCCAGGAGCGGAACACGGCCTTGATCGCCTCGAAAAGCTGGACCTTCGGATCGCTGGGGAAGTCGTCGCCGAGCTGTTTCTTGTATTCGGCCTTGAACTGATTGGCAAGCTCCTTCAGATCTTCGGCGGTGAGCTCCACGTCGTAGGTGATGCCCTTTTCTTCCTTCATGCGGTCGATCAGGGTCTCAAAATACTTCTTGCCGACCTCCATGACCACGTCGGAGAACATCTGGATGAACCGGCGATAGCAGTCCCACGCCCAGCGGGGATTGCCCGATTTCTTCGCGATGCCCTCCACGACCTCTTCGTTGAGGCCGAGGTTCAGGATGGTGTCCATCATGCCCGGCATGGAGGCGCGGGCGCCGGAACGCACCGAAACCAGAAGCGGATTTTCCAGATCGCCGAACTTTTTGCCGGTGATCTCTTCCATTTTTTCGATATACTCCATGATCTGCGCCCGGATTTCGGGGTTGATCTGCCTGCCGTCCTCATAGTACTGGGTGCAGGCTTCGGTGGAGATGGTGAAGCCCTGGGGCACCGGCAGGCCGAGTCCGGTCATTTCGGCCAGGTTCGCGCCTTTGCCGCCGAGCAGGTCGCGCATCTTCGCATTCCCTTCCGAGAAGAGATAGACGTACTTCTTCATTCGTTTTTTCTTCCTTTTCATTTGGATTTGATCGACTTGGGATCGTTATTTCTTTGCAACCATTAGATAGTATCACAGATCAGGGAAAAATGCAACCGTTTTCTTTGGCTTTTTTCGGTTTTCCCGGCAAAAAGCACACGGCAGTCCTTCTTTTCGGACTGCCGCTGCGCCGCGTCGACTTTTCTCCCGGTCCCGCGGGAGACGAACCGGGGGAAGCCTTGCGGCCTCCCCCGGTTTATCCCCGTATCCGGGAATCAGATCAGATAGGACAACAATCTCTTTTTCCGGTCGGAGATCAAAGATCTGGCAAACCGCGGATAGTGGACGAGCTGCCGGGAAAGCTTTTCCGACGCCTCGGCGGAAAGCGCTCTTCCCCCGTAGCGCGCGTCGTACCCGGCGTCCACTAGCGGCAGAAGCTTTTCCTCCTCCGGAAGGAGCCTGTCCACTCTGCGGGCAAAGGCGCCGAGCCCCTCGCCGTCGCCCCGGCGAAGTCCCGCGAACCGCGCCTTGCGGAGAAGATAGCCGAGCCCTGCGCGATATCCCCGGAATCCCCTGCACCGCGCGAGGATCAGCCGGATCGCGATCTCCTTCAGGACGAGGAACGCCAGGGCGGAAACCGCCGTGATCGCAAGCCCGAGAAGGATCTTCGCCGTGAAAACGAGAGCCGTCTTCAGCCAGTAAAGCGCCGCGCCGCCGATATCCCGGAGCGTCAGACTTCTGAGGAAGGAGGCTGCGCCTTCTTCGTTCTCTTCCTCCACCACAGGCACGACGTCTTTCCCGGGCACCGATTCCACCGGGATCCAGCCCAGACCTTCCAGATAGATCTCCGCCCAGGCGTGTTCGTCCTTCTGATGGATCGACACCTCGCCCATGCTGCCGCCCGCCAGCGCCAGATACCCTTCGGCGTAGCGCGCGGGGACCTCCGCGGCCCGCAGGAGAAGCACCGCGGCAGAGGCGAAATGCACGTCGTTTCCGGTTTTCGAAGCAAAAAGGAAATCCTCGACGAAATCGCTGCCGTTTTTGGGCAGATAAGCCCGGGGATTATACTTGTAATTCTCCCGGAGGTAGGAGGCGATGCACTCCGCTTTTTCGTAGGTCGTTCCCGCATTCCCCGTGATCCGGAGCGCGAGAGCCGTCAGCCGTTCGGAAAAGCCCGCCGTCGACGTATAGTTTCTTTGGATCTTTTCGGCATAGCTTCTGAAAAAGGCCAGATCTCCGTGATAGATGGAGGACGCTTCCCGTTCGGTGACTCCGTCATAGAAGCCGTCCCCGAAATAATCGAAGAAATCCTTCTTCTCGCCGGTCACCAGAAAGCATTCGGCCGAATAGGTGGTCGCCTTCGGGACCTGCTCCGGAGAATAAAGCCCCGAACCGGCGAGGTCGTCGGAAACCTCGAGTTTCCTGGTGCCGAGGATCGAATACTGACGCGCCAGAGGCACTTCAAAGACGGTCTTCGCCGCGATATCCTCGTAGCGGATGCGGACTTCGTCCTTGGCGATCTGCCGGCGCAGGGTAAACGCCGCGTCTTTTTCTTCGCTGTTGTAGCTGTTGAGGGCCCGGTTGATCACCAGATTCCGCGCGTTTTCCAGTTCGCTTCTCGCCGTAGCGAAGGGGGCGCCGGAATCGGATGGCTTCACGCCGAGCACGCCCTTGCGCTCCCAGCCGTTTTTATAGTTCTGATAGGCATAGGAACGCAGGTAAAAATATCCGGGCTCGGCGGCATGGCTTTCAAAGGTCAGGACCTCCACGCCCGCGTTGTTGAGGAACCTGCCCTGATGATCGTCCATACCGATGCGGTCGGCCTCATAATCGATGCTGCGGAAGCCGGAAAAGAGGTGCTCCTCGGTCTCCACCAGGAACTGGGTGATCCTGGCGCTGATGCCGAGATTCATCTCCGACGCGGCATACTGATCGGCCGGGATCTTGCCGACCAGAGTCACGAGCGTCACCGCGATCACCACCGCCGGCAGCATCACGATGTTCCTCATATTGCCGAAACGCACCGCATCCCGTTCCGCCAGCCGGTAATCGAGATAGATCGACTGGCGCAGGCGCATATAGTAGAGCGCCAGGCCGAACACCAGGATCATAAAGTAGGAAACGCCGGTCCCGTCGCCCACGCTGTCGTAATAGGCGGCGAAGGGCACGATCAGGAAAAGCACCAGCCACACGTTGGAAAAGCGCGTGGCGAAGAAGGTCAAAAGCAGGGTGAAGAATACCGTGATCGCGATCACGGTCACGTACTCGAAAAGCGCGTCCGCGGCGTTGATTTTCCAGAACAGGGTGGAGATCCACCGGAAATAGGAATCGATGAAGGCCTGAAACGTCGGGTCGGCGATGTAGTAGATCACGCTCGCAACCGCCGAAGCGAAGAGAGCCGTGATGGTCAGGATGGAAATCGCCGCGCTGGAAAGGAGGATGTTCCATACCGCGGCAAAGAACGCCGTATACCGCAAAAGCAGCTCCGGCGTATAGGTCTCCGCCACGTGAGGGATCGCCCCGCACACCGAAAAGACTGCAAAATAGGCGAAAATCAGTGTGACCAGATAGTCCACCAGAAGCTTGACCAGTCTGTCCCCGTACCCGATCAGCTTGTCGCGGGAAAACAGTTTTTTCAGCATGGCTTTCTCCTTTCTTCAGAATCAGGCGGACGCGCCGGGATCAGACCAACGACCAGACCGGGTCGTCGTCTTCCCCCTGCGCGTAATAGACCTCAAGGCCGAGCCTTTCAAAAATCTCTTCGCGGTAAAGCTCGTCCCCCACGGCGATCACCGCGGGCTCAAAGCCCCGGTCCTTCGCCCGGGAGGCGAAAAGCAGAAGCTCCTCATCCAGATCGGAGGTGAAGATCACCAGCCGCGCGTCGGCAAGCAGGACCCCTCCGGCGGGATCCAGATTCCGCAGATCCAGATTCAGAGGCTCCCGGCACCCCTCTGAAATCACGTGAAAGGCTTTGAGAAATTCCAGAGGTTCGTAATCCTCGGCCCGCACGCCCACGCATTTTCTCTCCACGCCGGTGAGAAGGCGCACGAGCATATCGGCTTCGGTGGCGTCGTAGATCATGGCCGAGGCCAGATGCGCCAAAAGATCGATCTCGTCGGGAGACGCGCCGCGGTTGTCGTAAAGCAGATTGATCGCCTGGCGGCCGACGCGCTCCGGTTCCCGGGTGAACAATCCGAGTCCCCGGGAGGAAAGCGCGTGATGCAGCCTTGACGCCGGATCTCCCGGCCGGTAGGCGCGGATCTCCCCGACGCCGGGCTCGATCTCTCCCCTTCTCCCCGCCACGGGATACGTGCCGGGATCGGAGGGCAGTCTTCTGAGCAGCGCGCCGCCGCCGCCCTCCACCGAGGGATAGATCAGAAGACGGTGGGAGCGGAAAAAGCGCGGGATACGGAAAAGGCGCAGATAGTCCACCACCGCAAGGCTCGTCAGCCCGCAGGTGAAATATCCGTGCCGCCGGCAAAGAACGTCCAGCTCCAGATTTCGCTTTTCCAGAGGCCCCAGTGAAATCTGCGTCGCCAGGAATTCCTCCTTCGGGTCATAGGAAATCGCCCGGTCCACAGACGTATAAAGCGTCAGATAGGGGATCGGGAGAATAAACCGGTTTTTCACCGTGACCGTTACGGTCACGGCGTCGCCTTTGACCGGCCGTTCCTCGGAGGGAGTGACGGTCACCTTGATAAAGGGCAGGGTCAAAAGCGCGTAAACGAGCGTCAGCGCCGGCAGAAGGATCACCCCGTACATCAAAAGCTCGGCGTTGCGGCTTTTGACCACGGCGGTGTAGAGCATGACGGCGGCGACGATCAAAAGATAGACCACGCGCGATCTGACCAGTCTCATTTCTTCTCTTCCAGGCCGGGAACGCCCACCGCGGCGACCAGGCCGGCCAGAATGCCGGCGGCGCTCTTTCCGGCGATGACGGCTTCTTTCTTCAGGATCAGCCGGTGCGCGAAAACGAAGGGGAGCATGCTCCGCACGTCGTCGGGGGTCACGTAATCCCTGCCGGCCAGGTACGCCACCGCCTGCGACGCGGAAAGCAAAGCGATGGAGCCGCGCGGGCTGACGCCCAGGGAAAGATCGCGGCTGGCGCGGGTGGCCGCCGCCAGCTCGGCAATGTAGGCGACAAGCTCCGGAGACACCCTGATCTCGCGGACCGCGCTCTGCATCTCCGCCAGTTCTTCTGCGGTGATGACGGGCTCGATCTCCTCAAGACCGGTGCCGCCCTTCATGCGCAGACGGAGGATCTTCTGTTCGTCCTCCTTTTCGGGATAGCCGATGCGGATCTTGAACAGGAAGCGGTCAAGCTCCGACTCCGGCAGCGGATAGGTCCCGGTCATATCGGCGGGATTCTGAGTAGCCATCACGACGAACGGAAAAGGCAGAGCGTACTCTTTCCCGTCCACCGTCACCTTTCTCTCCTCCATGGCCTCCAGGAGGCTCGCCTGCGTTTTGGGAGAGGCGCGGTTGATCTCGTCGGCGAGGATCACCGGGCTCATCAGAAGTCCGGGATGATAAAAGAATTTCTTTTCGCCCGCGTCGTACATGGTATATCCCGAAAGATCGGCGGGCATCACGTCGGGCGTGAACTGGATCCGGCGCACCGAAAGATCCAGAGAGCGCGCCAGAGCGCGCACCATGGTGGTCTTCCCCACGCCCGGCACGTCCTCGATCAGGACGTGACCGCGGCACAGGAGCGCCACCGTCAGGAGAGACGCCGCCTGTCTTTTCCCCACGACGGCCTTTTCGATATTGCCGAGAAGCATCAGAAGCTTTTCCCTGTCAGCCATTTTCGTTCCTCCCGAAGCGCACGCGCTTCTTCCCCCTTGCTTTGGTTTTTTTCAGTTTACCACAAAAAGCCGCGGAAATCAATCTCGACTTCGCGGAAAAAGCCCCGGAAACGCCTTTTCATCCGGTCTTTTTCGCGCGAAAGCTCATGTCGGGAGCCACCGCAGAGCATGGATTTGACGGCTTTTTCCGCCGGAAAGTTCCCCGGTCCGCACCGTCTCCGCACAAAAACAGACCGCGTTTTCGGACCTCCGGTTCCGCGAGCCGCGTACGGATCCGGATGCACGCCGTCTTTTCGTTGACATAAGCGGAGAAAGGAGATATGATACGTCTGGAAAGCGAAGGGCCGGCGTTGCCCTGCGCCGGTCGGCCGGGTATGCCGGCAAGGAGGAAAGATTCTATGAAACCGGATATGGAGGCGTGGCGGGACATGCGGTTCGGCATGTTCATTCACTGGGGCCTTTACGCCCTCGTCGGGCACGGCGAGTGGGCGATGTACAACGATCCGATCGACGTGGACGAGTACCGCCGTCTCGCCGACCGCTTCACGGCGGAGAAATTCGACGCCGCGGCATGGGCGCGCATTGCGAAGGCCGCCGGCATGAAATACATGGTCCTGACGACCCGGCATCACGACGGCTTCGCTCTTTGGGACAGCCCGTCCAGTTACGGGCGGTTCGACGCGATGCATGCGGCGGCAAAGCGCGATTTTGTGCGGGAATACGTCGACGCCTGCCGGGCGGAGGGGCTGAAGGTCGGCTTTTATTATTCCCCGATAGACTGGCGTTTCCCCGGCTTCTTTTTCCCGAGGATGTACGGAAAGAGCGCGGACGATCTGCGCCGCCAGTGCTTCGATCAGATCCGGGAACTGATGACGAATTACGGCAAAATCGACGTCTTCTGGTTCGACGGCGGCGAGGACTACTGGCTATGTCACGGGCGCAATCTTCACAACGATACCGCAAGCACGCCGGAAAACCCGCAGTGTCCCGGCTTCTGGCATGCGGAAGAGCTGGACGGGATGATCCGTTCTCTTCAGCCCGGGATCGTAATCAACAACCGGTACGGCGCGCGCGAATACGGCGATTTTCTCACGCCGGAGGGTTACGTCGGCGCATTCAATACGAGCGAGCCCTGGGAAACGAACGTCACGTTCAACGGATCGTGGGGGTATATTCCGGACTGGCCGCCGTACTCCCTCCGGGAATCGCTGACGCTTCTGTCCCGGTGTGCGACGGGAGACGGCAATATGCTGCTGAACGTCGGGCCGAAGCCGGACGGCACGATCCCGGAGGATCAGGCGGAAAGGCTTGCGGAGATCGGAGCATGGCTCGGGAAGTACGGCGAATGCATTTACGGTACGCGCGGCGGTCCGTGGAAAAACGACGGGTCCGGCGGCATGACGCGGCGCGGGAAGACGCTTTACGTGCACGTCTGGGAGTGGAAGCGGAACCGGATCAGACTGCCGGCGCTCGGAGCCCGCGTCCTGAACGTCCGCGCTCTGACGACCGATTCCCTGCAATGGAAAGAGGAAGGCGGGCAGATCACGCTGGCCGTGGACGCCGACGCCCGCAATATGCCCGTGACGGTCGTCCGTCTCGATCTCGACAGACCTGCGGACGAACTCCGGGCGGACGGGATATGGCAGGACGTCCGGGCGGATTGAAAAGCGCGCGGCAGAAAAGCATACAGGGCTTCCGGTGAACGCCGTGCGTCCCGGAAGCCCTGCTTTCTCAGCCGGTGGGCGACAGATCGCTCCGCGATCCGGAGCAGTCTCTATGCTCCGCTCGTTATCCGTATACGGATGATCGCGGATCAGATCTTGTGAAGATCCCGGTAGTCCATGTAGATGTTCCAGTCGGTGCGGCTCATGAAATGTGCGCCGGCTCTTTCGTGATACCCCACGCGCCCGCCGTGGAACCTTACGCCGACACGCGGGGTCTCCCCATCCGCGAGGAATCCCGGAACGCCGCAGGCGTCCCAGGCGGGGGAAGCCGCGAGGCATGCCGCCATCTCGCTTGCGGGATCGGCCCATTCGTCCTTTTCGGCCGAGCCCACCAGAAGATGCCGCGGCGCGATCAGAGCCAGAAGGTCGTGCGCGTCAAAATCCAGATCTCCGGGCTCTGCGCCGCGCAGCTCCTGCATGGCGGGACTGAACCAGTAAGGGAAGACGTCGGTCATGCCGGAAAGCGTCTCGCCCACCTTGCCGCGGTTGATCGCCGCGCCGCCGCAGCCTGATTCGTTGGAGATGGTCAGGGCGAAGCGCGGATCGTTCGCGCCCGCCCACAGGGCGGTCTTGCCGAGGCGGGAGTGCCCGATCACCGCCACCCGGTCCGGATCCGTCTCCGGCATGGTCAGGATAAAGTCCAGGACGCGCGACGCCGCATACGCCCAGATCCCGATCTTGCCCCAGGTCAGAGGCTTCCGGCGGTCGGTGCCGAAGAGCGGGGCGATCCCGTCGAATTCCGGTCCGTCCTGCGATACCTCCTGATAACAGAAGGTGGCGAGCCCGTATCCGCGGTCGATGATCTCCTCCGCCGGCAGATACCGGTTCGGAACGTCCTTCATGAAGCAGATGTTCACGAAGAAGGGATGCTTTCTGCCGTCGTTCGGCGCAAGATAGGTCATGGGGAAGGACGCGCGGCTGAAGGGCGCGTCGAAAGAGATTTCGTAGGAGGCCATGACGGCCTTGCCGCCGAAGCTCTCGCCGTCGGACATGATCAGTCGGCCCTCCACCTTTTCGGGCGCCGGGGGCATTTCGCCGTAAAGGCGGTCGCGCATCTTCGCGTAGAGCGCCGCCCTCGCGGCCTTTCTTTCCTCCTCCGTCTTCATGACGGGAAGCGCGGGGATCCTTCTTTCCTGAAATGTCATGGTTTCATTCTCCTTATTTCCGGGAGGAGCCTTGCCCCGCGGCGTTCACCGTGCGGAAAAGCGCCTCCGTATGATCTTCCAGCGCCTTTGCGGTCTCTTCCGGGCCCGGCAGAGAGGCAAGGCGGTAACGCGTCAGGGGCCACACCGCTTCGACGCCCTTTTCATAAGCGGAGGGGTCCAGTCCGGCGATCCCGGAAAGGACGAAAAGCGGCGTTCCGTGCTTTTTCGCGAGCTTCGCCACGCCGCCGACGGCCTTTCCCATCAGCGACTGCCGGTCGAAGCTGCCCTCTCCGGAGAGGACGTAATCCGCTTCGGCGACGGCCTCCTCCAGGCCGATGACCCGGGCGATCTCCTCGATGCCGGGGCCGAGCGATCCGCCGAGGAGCGCAAGCACGGCGTATCCCATGCCGCCCGCGGCGCCCGCGCCGGGAAGCTCCGCCTTTCCCGGATCGATCAGGGACGAGGCCTTTCGCATGCCCCGGTCCAGAAGCTCCACGGTCTCTTCGTCGGCCCCCTTCTGCGGACCGAAGACCGCCGCCGCACCGAGCGGGCCGCAAAGCTGGTTTTCCACGTCCGAAAGGGCGCGGATCGCGGGGATCTTCCCCTGCGGTCTTTCAAACGACGCGACGCGCGCCAGCGTCGCGCCGGTGGGCAGGAAGCTTTTCCCCTCCGCGTCCCGGAAGAGGAAGCCGAGCGCGGCCGCCATCCCCAGGCCCATATCGCTGGTGGCGCTTCCGCCGAGGCCGAGAAGGATCTTCTCCGCCTCCCCGGCGGCCTCGCGGATCAGTTCTCCCACACCGTAACTGGTGGCGAACGCCGTTTCGCGCCGCGCCGTACGGGTCAGACCCGCCGCCTCGGCCGATTCGACGTAAGCCGTCTTCCGGTCGGGAAAGAGGAGCCAGCGCGCCTCGAGCCTTTCCCCGTAGGGACCGGCGACGGTCGTTTTTCTTTCTTCGGCGCCTGCTTCAAAAAAGCAGTCGATGCTTCCTTCGCCGCCGTCGCCGAGAGGCAAAAGGCGGATCCGGGCGTCGTCTCCGCACGCGCGCCGCGCGCCCTTTTCCATGGCGCGCGCCGCATCTCCGGCCGAAAGCGTCCCCTTGAAGGAATCGGGGCAGATCAGGATGCGCACGCTTCTTTTCCTCCTCTCGCCGCCGGTGTTATCCGGATCGTTTCTACCGGAAATACTATCATATCCGGCCGCGCTTTGCAAGGGCGGGGGGAGGTGAAAAGCGAATCTCTTGACAGAAAACGTCCTTTCGGCTATACTATGCGGGAAGAATAAGCGGTTATCCGTGTTTTCTCCCGGAAAATCGCGGCAAAGGACCGAAGAAGATGAAGCACCCCATCGCCGTCATCGGCGCGGCGGGCATTGAAATCGGCGCCCGCACAGAAAAGAGTCTTTCCTCCCACGAGCCCAATCCCGGCGAGATCACACTCGCCTTCGGCGGAAGCGGTTTCCGCATCGCCCGGGATCTGGCTTCTCTGGGGCTTTCTCCGTCGCTCTGTACCCGTTTCGGCCGCGACGCTGTTTCGTCTCTCCTCCGGGAGGCCGCCGCGGCCTCCGGCGTGGACGTTTCCTGTGCCGACGAGGGGGAAAGCGCTCCCCCGGCCTTCCTCTCGGTGCTTTCCGAGCGGGGAGACCGTTCCTTTTCGGTGAGCGACGTCCGGCCGTTCGCGGAGCTGGATCAGAGCTTTTTTGAGGAGCGGCTGCCGCTGATCAATCTGGCCGACGCCTGTCTTTTCAGCGCCGATCTGGAAAAAGAGGTCTGCGTGTATCTGGCCGATCGCCTGCGCGTCCCGCTTTTCGCTCTCGGCGTTTCCCCGGCGAAATGCACCCGGCTTTCGCCGATCCTCGGAAGGCTCTTCGGGATCTCCCTCAGCCTGATCGAGGCGCGAAGGCTGACCGGCAGGCTCTCTCCCGCCGACTGCGCCGCCGCTCTCTGTCACAGCGGGATCAAGCTGGTCCTGCTCTCTCTGGGAGCCGAGGGCTTTCTTCTGGCCAGCGGGTCCGACCGGATCGCCATGCCCTTCACTCCCCGGCCGGGCCGGGAAGAGGCCGCGGAGGACGCGGCTGCCGCCGCTCTGCTCTGGGGGTTTGCGGAAAGGCTGCCTCTCCGCTCCATCGCCTACGCCGCGGCCCGCGCGGCGGCCATCGCCTCGGGCGCCGATCCCTCTCCCCTCACCCCTCACGATCTCACCGACCCGGGCGCGCGGGAAAGCTGAAACGCTCCCCGTCCCGCCGCGTCATCCCTCACGTACCTTCCGCGGCGCCGCCGCGGAACAGGAAAGGAGTCCTTCCCGTCATGATCAAGCGCGAAATCTGCGAGCGCGTGCTGGCACGCGCCGCCTCCACCGGCGCCGACTACGCCGAGCTCTTTGTGGAAAACACACTGAACCACGCCGTCAACATGGTGGCCGACAAAGTCAACGCCATCACCGACGCCGTCATCTCCGGCGCGGGCGTCCGCGTCTTCAAAGGCCTTCGGAGCGTCACCGCCTCCACGGTGGACCTGAGCGAAGAAGGCCTTCTCCGCTGCGCTTCCTCCGCGGCCTCCGCTCTGGGCGAGGGGAAGGCGGAAATCGAAATCTCCCTCACGGAACGGCTCTTCGGCGACGTCCATCCCGTCAGGATCGTCCCCTCCTCGGTCCCGAACAAAAGAAAGATCGCGATCCTGAAGGAAGGATACTTCGCGGCCAGGGATTACGATCCCGCGATCCGTCAGGTCACCGGAAGCCTTCTTTCCTTCGATCACAACATCCTGATCGCCACCAGCGAAGGGCTGTACGCCGAGGACCGGCAGATCCGCACGCGTCTGGTGATCCAGGCGGTGGCCGAAAAGAACGGCGAGACGCAGACCGGCGGCTGCCGTCCCGGCCGGCGCATGGGCCTTGAAATGTTCGACGGTCTGATCGATCCCCGGGAAACCGGGATCCACGCGGCGCGGCAGGCTCTGGTCATGGCCGGCGCCGGCTACTGTCCGGCGGGGGTCATGCCGGTGGCCATCGGCAACGGCTTCGGCGGGGTGATCTTCCACGAGGCCTGCGGCCATTCTCTGGAGGCCTCCAGCGTCGCCTACGGCATGTCGGAATTCACGGGCAAGCTCGGGCAGAAGATCGCAAACGAAAAGGTCACCGCCATCGACGACGGCACCATTCCGAACGCCTGGGGGTCGATCAACATCGACGACGAGGGGACTCCCGCCCGGAAAAACGTTCTGATCGAAAACGGCGTTCTGAAAAGCTACATGATCGACAAGATGGGCGCCCGGCGCATGCATATGGATCCCACCGGGTCGGCCAGGAAGCAGAGCTACAGCTTCACGACCACCTCCCGCATGACCAACACCTACATCGCGAACGGCACGGACAGAAACGAGGATATCCTCTCCTCCATCGAATACGGCCTCTACGCCAAGGAAATGGGCGGCGGCAGCGTCAATCCCGCCACCGGCGAATTCAACTTCGCCGTGCAGGAGGGTTATCTGATCCGGGACGGAAAGGTCGCCGAGCCGGTGCGCGGCGCAAGCCTCGTGGGCAAGGGGAGCGACGTCATTCAGAAGATCGACATGGTGGGCACCGATCTGGACATGGGGCAGGGCATGTGCGGCTCCTCCTCCGGTTCCATCCCCACCAACGTGGGCCAGCCCATGATCCGCGTTTCGAGCATCACCGTGGGCGGCCGGTAAGGAGGAACGTCTGATGGATTTTCAGGAATTCAAAAAAGCGGTGATCGCCGCCTCCGAAGAATACGGCGTCGCCGATTACGAGATCTATTACGCCAGCGAAGAATCCACCTCGGTCGGCATTTTCAGGCATGAGGTGAACCGGTTCGAAAGCGGGCTTTCCGGCGGCGTCTCCTACCGCGCCATCGTGAACGGCCGCATGGGCTACGCCTCCACCGAAAGGCTCGAAGCGGACGAAGCGCAGCGCCTTGTCAGATGCGCCGCGGACAATGCTCTGAATCTTGAAACCGACGAGAAGGAATTTCTTGTGGAAGGCGGCAGGATCTACCGTACGCCGGAGAAAAAGCCCTTTGTGCCGCCGACCTCCGAAGAGCTTCTGGAAAAGGCTCTCGCGGGTCAGGAAGCGCTTTACGCCGCCGATCCCCTAGTGATCGACGGATGCGAAACCGAGGCGGGAAGCTTCCGCCGCACCGTATCCATCGTCAATTCCCGCGGGCTGGATCTTTCCCACACGGTGGAAAACGCCGTTCTGGTGTCGGCCGCCGTGGTCTCCGACGGGAAGGAGATGCAGGACGCCTACGAGATCAAAACCGGGACTTTACGCGATATTTCCGAGACCGAGCTCGCCGGAAAAGCCGCTGCGGCGGCGAAAAGCAAGCTCGGTGCCGCGGTGGCGCCCACCGGCTCCTATCCGGTGGTCTTCGCGCCGAAAGCCTTCTCCAGCCTGCTTTCCACCTTCTCCCCGGTCTTCTCGGCCGAAAGCGTCCGGCGCGGGCTTTCCCGTCTGAAGGACAGCGAGGGAAAGGAGATCGCCTCCTCCGCGGTGACGCTGGTGGACGATCCGTTTTATCCCGAATCCCCCGCCCCGATGCCCTTCGACGCCGAAGGCACTCCCGCCCATACGAAAAAGGTGGTGGAAAAAGGCGTTCTTCAGACTCTGCTCTACAATCTGAAAACCGCGGCCGCCATGGGAAAGGAGACCACCGGCAACGCCAGCCGGGCGAGCTACGCCTCGTCCGTGGAGATCCGGCCCTTCACCTTCTACCTGGCCCCGGGTGAATTCTCCGAGGAAGAGCTCCTTCTGAAAGCGGGCGAGGGCGTCTATATCGATTTCCTCGGCGGACTGCACGCCGGCGCCAATCCCATTTCCGGCGATTTCTCCCTGCAGTCGGCGGGCTTCATGATCCGGGACGGCAAAAAGGCGGAAGCGGTAAAGTCCTTCACCGTGGCCGGGAACTTCTTCGATCTCCTCCGGGGGATCACGGCGGTTTCCGACAAGGTGGAATACCGCGGCATGGGCAGCGTCACCACCTTCGCCTCCCCTTCGGTCCTGGTCGAAGGCCTTACGGTCGCCGGGAAATAACGCGGCGGATAACGAAAGACAAAAACCCGGGGCGGATCCGGCCGATCCGCCCCGGGCCGTTTTTTCTTTTCAGATCCCTTTTCCGAGGATCCAGCGCTCGAAATTCCTGTGGAAGAGCATCTCCTCCTGTTCCTCGCCGAGGCCGAGAGCGTGCACCCTTTCGATCTCATCCTCCTGCTTCCACATCGGGAAATCCGATCCGAAAAAGATCCGGTCGATCCCGAAAAGCCCGATCTGCCAGAGCGCGCGTTCCTTGGTCAGCATGGGAAGCGAGCTGGAGCAGTCGAACACCACGTTTTCCTCCCCCGCCAGGATCTCCGCCCTGTCCCACACGCTGTATCCGCCGAGATGCGCCGCGATGGAAAGGAGCTCGGGCACGGCGCGCGCCACCTTCTGCAGTCTTTCCGGCGCGGAATACTCGGTCCTTTCGTCTCCCATATGGAAAAGAACGGGGAGGCCCCGCCGCGCCAGCTCCCGGTAAACCGGGATCATGCGCCCGTCGTCGATACAGAATTTCTGAAAATCGGAATGGAGCTTGATCCCGTGAAGGCCCAGCGCTTCGATCCGGTCCAGCTCGTCTCCGATCTCCTCGTCGGTCATGTCCTGATGCAGGGTCCCGAAGCCGTAAAAACGCCCTCCGGCCGCGTCGGCCGCGTCGTGAATGAACCGGTTGATGGAGGAAACCTGCTCCGGCTTGGTGGCGGTGGAGCAGACCAGCGCCAGGTCGACCCCGGCTCTGTCCATCTCGCTCAGCAGACGGGCGGCGCTTCCCACCTCGTCCATGGGGATACCGTAGAAATCGCCGATGGCGCTCGTCGCTTTGGCGGCGATCTTCTCCGGAAAAATATGGCAGTGCGAATCAATGATGCGTGCGTGATCCATAGGTTCCTTTCTTGCGGGGGAGCCGGAGCGGTCTTTCGCTCTCCCCTTCGCCTCAGTCGTAGATGGTCAGATTTTCGGGGCCGACGGCCTCGTAGGGGGCGCGGCTTTCGCCGCCGCGCCAGAGAACCGAGATCTCTTCCGCGCGGGCAGTGTAGCGCACCAGGAAATGGTCCTCCCGCGGGATGATCTGGGAAAGACGGATGGCTTCCGCTTCGGTCTGCAGGTCCTTTTCCTCCGCGCCGGGATAGAGGACCCGGGCGATCGCGTATGCGTAATCGAAGCCCTCCCGGAAAAGGGATTTCACCGAAAGATTCCCGGCGGTGACCGCGTCGAAGACGTACATCCGGTCGGAGGTGAAGCTGTTCATGCCGGAGCGGTCGTTTTCGGTGAAGCGCACCGTCATGAATTTGCCCACCCGCTCGGCGTAGAAATAGCAGCTGTAGCTTTCGTCTCCGGTGCCGGTGGCCTGCGCCGCCACGTCCTCCACCGAAGGCGCGAGCCGCATCACCCGTTCCTCCGCCGCCCGGGAGGCGAAGGAGGCGGGCGTCACCACCAGGGCGCGCAGCTCCATCCCGTTGACCCGCATGGCCACGTTGTCCCGGATCACCGAGGGGTAGCGCAGAAGATGGCGCGCCGGTTCCCTTCCCGGCTCAAACAGATCTTCGGCCGGGTCGTCGAAGATGACAAGGGCGGAAAACAGCGTTTCGTCGTAAGGGATCGCCGCCTCTCCCATCGTGGTGGGATCCGAAAGGATCTCGGGAGTCTCCTGATCGGCGTAGAAGGTGATCCCCGTGCCGGAGAAGGTGAATTTCAGGTTTCCCAGGGGATAAGGAAGCGCTTCGGCCTGCAAAAGCTCCTCTTTTTCGGTCGAAAGCAGGGCCGTCAACCTTTCATAGAGCGCCTTTCCGGCGTCGAAGCCCTCCCGGAAGAGATCGGCCGGGGCAAGCTCCCGTCCGTCGGAAAGGCCGTAGTTTCTGGTATCCGCCGCGTAAAGGGTCACGTCTTCGCTTCCGACGCGGAAGGTCGACGCCTTTTTCATGAGGAGCGAAAGCCGTCCGCCGAAATTGGCCGCGACGTGGCAGGTCACCTCCACGTGTTCCGGGACGCTTCCCTCCGGCACCAGCCGGTCGACGCCCCAGCGGTCGGGATACGGCGCGTTCTCCAGAGCTTTCACCGCGGCGTTGATCTGCGAGGTCAGTTTTTCCTGCAGCGTCCTGTCGCGAAGCCCCGCAAGCTCCACCGTGACCGAGGTCACGCGGGGTCCCGTCCCCTCCCGCGTCACCGGCGCCGCCGTCACGGAGAGAGCGTTTTCGGTATAGGAAGAGCGGAGGACGGTTTCGGTCCCGCCGCAGCCGGCAAACAGCACGGCGACCGCCGCAGCGAGCGGCAGAAGCGCCGCGTACCGGCACAGTATTTTACGAAAGAGCCGCATAACCCGCCTCCTTCACCGCCTTCTGCCCTTCGCCGGTCAGAAGCCAGGATACCACGGCGCGCTCTCCGCTCCCCTCGGGCGAGGAAGAGAGGATCACCGCGTAGATGTCATAGGTCAGATCGTACCGTCCGGAGGCGATCTCCCCGTCGGCGGGGGACGCGCCCTCCAGCTTCAGGAGTCGAATGCCCCGCGCCTTTTCGGTGCCGGTCAGGTAATGCCGTCCGCCGTAGAAGATGGAGCCGGGCGTGTTGCGATAGCTTGCGGGACGGTAGGAAAGGGCGCTGTCCTCCAGGGAGAAAAGCAGCGGGTCCTCCCCCTCGTTGACCGCCACCTCCAGGGGCTCGCCGGCGGTATCCGCGCCGTGCATGATCTTGTCTTCCATCAGGAGACGGTAGAAATTCCCTTCGGGGCACTCGTAAGCCTCCACCGGAACGCTTTCCCCGCTGAGAGCCCGCCAGGAATCGATCTCGCCGGAGTAGATCTTTTTCAGGTCCTCCTTCGACACGCTTTTCACCGGATTCTTTTCATTGACGTAAAAGACCAGAGCGTCCCGCGCCACCGGCGTCGCCTCCAGGGAAAGCCCCATCGCTTTCGCTTTCTCCTCCCAGACGGCGGAGGGCGGACCCGGCACGTAGATCAGCCCGACCTTCCCCGCAAGGAGCGCTTCGTAGGCCTCCTCCTCGGCGGTGTGGAGAGTCTTGCGGACGGCGGCGGCTTCGTCCTCGCCGGTCATGTGCGTCCGGACCGTCCGGTCGAGCCCCGCCGTCATGGCGCTGCCGCCGGTGACGGGAAAGCTCTTTCCGTCCAGAAGAGGTTCCTTTTCCCCGCAGGCGGCGAAAAGCGAAAGACAGAGAAGAAGACAGATTCCGGCAAGTCCCGTTCGTTTCACGGCATTGTCCTCCCTTCCCATTCCGGTTTTCCCGGAAAGAGTATACCAGATTTTCCCCCCCGATTCAAGCCTTCCGCCCCGGGTCAGTAGGCGACGGCGGCGATCCCCTTTTCCCGGAAGGGCGAAAGATCCTTCCGGAGCGGCGCTTTTTCATCAAACGCGGGCCGGTACTCTCTGCCCACCGACCGGTACTTCGCGCCGGTCACGGGATTGTACGGGATCAGCTCCACCCGCACCGTCCTGCGGCCCGGTTCCAGAAAAGACGCGATCCCGGAGAGGTTCTCCGGCGTATCCGTCACGCCGGGGATCAGAGGCACCCGCACCGTGAAAATCCGTCCGCTTTCCATGAGCCGGCGGAGATTCCCGAGGATCAGATCGTTCCGGACCCCGGTCCATTTTTCGTGAAGCGCGGGATCGATCAGCTTCAGATCCGCGTAGATCTCGTCGCTCCCGGCGATCGCGCGCCGGAGGATCTCCGGATCGATATGGGCCGACGTCTCCACCGCCAGGCTGATCCCGGGGAGAAGCGCGGCGGTCTCCCGGATAAAGCCGGCCTGCAGAAGCGGCTCGCCGCCCGAAAAGGTCACGCCGCCCTCCTCCAGGAATTCCCGGTTTTTCAGGAGCCTCCGGCTGAGCTCTTCCGGCGTCATGACTTTCCCCACCGCCCTGACCGCGTCCTCGGGGCAGATCTTCACACAGACGCCGAGATCCCGGCACTCCTCGTGATCGCACGGGGTGCGGCACAGGCCGCAGTGTCTGCACTTTTTCAGATCCCGCGCGATCTCCCGCCCGGGGCGCATGCTCTCGGGGTTGTGGCACCAGGCGCAGCGAAGCGGGCACCCCTTCAGAAAAACGGTGGTGCGCAGTCCCGATCCGTCGTGCAGGGCGAATTCCTTGACGTCGAAAACCAGCCCGGTCATTCGTCAAACTCCTGGCGTGCGATCAGATGATCCTGATAGGCCTTGTCCAGCTCCACGAAGTAGGCGCTCCATCCCCAGATCCTGACGATCAGGTTTTTATGCTCTTCCGGATGGGCCTGCGCCTCCAGGAGCCTTTCCCGGTTGATCGAATTGAGCTGGAGCTGATGGCCGCCCTTGTCGACGAAAAGCTTCACCAGCCGCGCCACCCGGTCGATGCCCTCGTCGGTGCGGAAAACCGAGGAATGGAATTCCATGGTCAGCGGGCCGCCGTTGATGGTCTTCGCCGCGGGAAGCGCGGTGAAATCGCCGATCACCGAGAAGGGACCCGCCGATTTCGCGTAGAGCGAGGGGGAAAAGTTGGTGCCGAAGGGCTCTCCCTTCCTCCGTCCGTCGGGCGAGGCGTCGATCTCGGACGCATGGCGGAGATAGAACATGGCCGATCCCGTGCCGGGGCGGAAAAGGCCGCCCCGTTCGTTTCGCTTCCCTTCAAGCGACGAAGCGAAAGCGTTCATCAGAAAGGCCGCCGCTTCCCGCGGTCCCGGTTCGCCGTCTCCGAGCTTGGGAAGCTCGTAGCGCACCCGGTGCAGAAGGAGCTCGTATCCCGCGAAATCCTTTTCCATGGCGTCGATCAGCTCCGCCGGGGTCAGGCTCCTTTCCTCAAAGATCAGCGTCCTGACGGCTTCCAGCGAATCGGCCGCCGTGGAAAGGCCGGTGCCGTGGATCCCGAAATTGTTGTATTTGTTTCCCAGGGAAATATCCCTCGCACGCTCCACGCATCCGTCCATCAGGACCGAATAGAAGGGCGCGGGGATGATATAGAGATTTTTTACGCTTTCGACGATGTCTTCGGCCTCTTCCCGCACCGCGTCTTTCACGCGTTCGAGAAAGCTTTCGTAATCGGGCGCGTTCCGAAGATCCCGGTAGACCGCCTTCTGGACCGCCTTGGGGTAGGAAAGCGCGCCGATGTTCACGACCTCCGCCGCGACTCCCGGCAGGATGAATTCCCAGCAGGCCGCCACGGTGTAATTCCTGGCGTCCTCCGTCCCGTACCCCAGCCTTTCCAGGGCGGGGATCACCACGTCGTCGTTGCTGTACTGCGGGAATCCGAGTCCCGCCTTGGTCAGGCGCGTGGCCTCCAGATACCGCTCGAAGGGCGTATTCTTTGAGACCCGGAGATTGATCTTCGGGTCGATCAGCTTCAATTCGTACGAGGTCTCCAGGCACATCCTCGACAGGGGATTGTAGACGTCGTTTCCCGCGGCGTCCACGCCGCCGAGCATCATCGACTGGCCGTTGTCGCCGAGCTGGACGCCGGTATAGAGATCGCTGTCCCAGTTGAAGCTTAAAAAGAAATCCTCGAGGAGCTCCGCCGCCCGGTCTTCGGTCAGCTCTCCCCGTTCCAGATCGCGCCTGAGATACGGCCAGGCCCACAGATCGAACCGGCCTGCGGTGTTGTGGTATTCTCCCTCGGCCCAGAGCGTATAGTGAAGGATCCGGAAAAACTGCAGCGCCTCGTAAAAGCTCTCCGCCGGGTGATCCGGCACGCGGGAAAGCACCCGGGCGATCTCCGGGAGGCCCTCCTCCTCCGCCCTGGCCCGGTAGCGGGCCGCAAAAGCGCGCACCGCGTCGATCTCCGAAAGCGCCGCCTCCAGGAAATCGATCCCTTCCCCGTCGCGTGCCGCCCTTGCCTTTTCCAGGCGGGAGACGATCTCTTCTCTGCGCCGCAGAAGGCCCGTGCGGATCGCGGCGCCGTAATCGGCCGACAGGTTGGAAAGATACCCCAGCTCGTGGATGAAATGCCCGCTCCGGATCTTTTCCCATTCCTCTTCGGCAAAGATCGAAGGGGGCGCCGTCACAGTGCGGAGAAAAACGATCTTCTGCCCCGGAAGGATCACCGGCGTCTCCTGATCCAGAAGCGCCCGGAGCCTTGCCGCCATCCGCTTTACCGGCGGCACGGCGGGATCCCGGAAGGCTTTCGCGTCCTCTTCCCGGAAGGGCTTCCGGAAGGCGCGATGCTTATGCGCCAGATAATAATCGTATAAAGCCTGATTCTTCATGCCGGTTTCTCCTTGCCGCGGTTTTTCCGCCGTTTTCGTCTCTTTGCCTCATTATAGCGCATAACCCGGGATTTGTACAGTCTTCTTTCCCTCCGTCTCCGTCCTCCGGCCGGACTTTCCGTGAAAACCTTTCCCGCGGCACTTGCTCTTTTCCTCCTTTTTCTGCTATAATGGACGGCAGAATACAGGAGCCTGCAAGACGCCCTTTCCCGCGCCTTTCAGAAAGGATGCCCCTCCGGAGAACCAAGGAGTTTTCTCATGCTTTACTATCTCTTGGAAGACAACATGAAACGCTACGCCTGGCATCAGACTTATCTGCATTCCCTGCGGGAGGAAATGCGGAAGAAGCACGTGGCGATCACCGAGATTCATTCCCCGGAGGATATTCCCTCCGCGGACGAGGAGCCTTTTCTCCTTCTTCTCGGCGTCAGCGACACCTGGGTGAACCGCTTGATCGAGGTGGCGCGACGCCGCGGGATAAGGGTCATCACCAACAAAAAAAGCAATCGCGCTTACGTCAGCACGGTCTCCTGGGACAGCGACGAAGCGGTGGAACTTGCCTACCGGTATCTCACGAGCCTCGGACGGAAGCGCCTCGCCTTATACAGCGTGAATCCCGCCTCCACCTCCGACCCCGACAAGGCGGAAGCCTTCGCTTCTCTCACCGGGAGCCGGGAGGGGATCTTCGTCAACAACGGCCTCCTCAGCGATCTTTTCGCCCGGATCGAACCCCGCCTCGACGAATACGACGGCATCATCTGCACCAACGGCTACGCCGCCCTGTCCCTGGTGCGCCATCTGAAGGAAAGCGGACGCGATCCCGTCCGTTTTTATATCGTCAGCATCTCTCAAATGAACCTCCTTTCCCGCGTTATCCCTTCCATAACCGAAATCAGCACCGGCAGCGAAGGCTATGGCCGCGCAGTCTATTCCGCCTACCGGATCCTCTGCCAGAGCGACGGGTATGCCGCCTCAGTGAACATCTTCCTGAAAAACCGGCTGGTCGTGCGCGAAAGCACGGAGGGGCGGCAGATGGGCGCCTTCTCCGCGGATGCCGAGGTCGGAAACGACCTGCGGAACAACAGCTTTTTCACCGATGCGGAAACGCAGGATTCCGCGAAGCTCGAGACCCTGCTTTCGGAGAGCGACGACGCGGATCTTTCGATCGTCGACCTGCTCCTCTCCGGAAAAACGGTCCGGGAGATCGCCGAGATCTGTTATCTTTCCGAAACGGCGGTCAAATACCGTCTGAAAAACATGCGTGCGGTCTGCGGTCAGAAAAGCCGCGGCGCGCTGATCGATTTCCTGCGCGGTTATCTGCGGTAAATCCGGCTTTTTCCCCTTGCGGAAGAGGTCTGTTCCGCAGGTCGGATTCGGCGCACGATTTAGCCCTTCCTCTGATTGACAAGCCTTCCGGCGGGTTCTATAATGAAGGCGTCTTATCGGAGATCCGGGCGAAAAACGCCGCAGCGGAAGCGCCCGGGAAGGGAGGGGATACCCGTGCTGGTACGCGAAACGGTGATCGGTTCAAAGGGGCTGCCCATGGAATCCGCCGTGCGCCTGATGCGCAGGGCCAACGAGTATTCCTGCCTCGTCGCCCTGCAGCGCGGCGACCGCAGCGTCAACGCCAAAAGCCTTTTGGGGATCCTCTCGCTCGCCGCGGAAAGCGGCGACGCGGTGCGCCTGATCGCGGACGGCGCCGATGAGGAAGAGGCCGTGCGCGATCTCCTGCTCTTCTTTGAAGAAACCCACGGGGAAAAGCCGTGATCCTTCGGCCGGATCCACGGTCCTTTACATAACGGAAAACGTCCGGACTGCAGCCGCAGTCCGGACGTTTTTGCGTTTCGTCCCGAATCGTTCATTCCACAGTGCCGTTCCAATAGCCGATCCCGTCCACGAGCCTGCCGTCTTCCTTCTCGTAGACGTAACCGTTTTCGGTGTAGTAAGTCTCGTTTTCCTCATACGCGACCATGTAAAAAACCGGCTGCAGATTGACCGTTTCGCCGTTCCGCGTGACAGGCACCGCGCCTTCCGCAAAGAGATGGCGGATGTTCTCGATGTTTTTCCCGAATTCGATCGTCAGCCGGATCGTCTCGGCCGACTCGTCTCTGACGAAATCCTGTTTCCCGTTGACCGTAAGGAGCGCGGGCGTCGGGACGCCGGTGCCCGTAAAGCCGCCGATGCCCGTGATCTTCTGCCCGCCGCAGGTATCCGGGATCCGGATGACGGTGTGATCCGGGTCGCCGTCCCAGTCGATCGTCAGGACGAAAGCGCCGTTTCCGAAGAAATTCGCGGTGCAGCAGGTGACGGAGCCCTCCGTCGCCGTACGATGCAGGTCGTAAGGCGTGCAGGACGCAAACAGCAAAAGGATCGCCGCAAGAAGCAGACAAACGCGCGCCGTTTTTTTCACAGTCTTTCTCCTTCCTTCTCCCTCCGGCCGGCCCGGACGGTCTTCTCAGATTCTGCGGGAGGCTTCGGCCACCCACCGGATCCGCTCTTCCTCCAGCTCGTCGTGCAGGCTGCAGTCCGCGCCGAGGATATATCCCTTTTTGCCGCCGGCGGCGATCAGGGACGCGGTTTCTTTTTCGATCTCTTCCCGGTCCGCGGTATAGATCAGCGAACCGGAGCGGTTGTCAAAGCCGCCCCATACCGTGGCGCCGAAGGTTTTCTTCGCTTCGCCGATGTCCATCAGGTCGACGTAGCGGGACCAGCTGATCACCGGCGCCTTGTAATCCTTCCACACCGAAAGCCGGTTCGGCGTTCCTTCCCAGGCGAAGAAATGAATGGCGTTCATATCGCTCAGGGTCCCGGCGTGCTCCAGAACCTCCAGATCGCCCGGCGCGACCCAGTCCCTGTATTCCTCCGCCGTGAAGCGGTCGACCTCGCCGTTCTGCACGCTCAGGAAGATGCCGTCGGCGCCGGCTTCCCGCAGGATGCCGGTGACAAGGTCCTTTACGTCCCCGGCGATGACGCGGCAGGCGTATTTCATCGCCTCCGGATCCTCCCGGATCAGCTTCATCATCATGGGATATCCGATTTCCAGCCTGAGATAGGAAAGCGGCACGAAAATCAGATACAGGGCGTGGCACGCTCCTTCCAGCCGGTCGACGATCTTTCTTGTCCTTTCGATCTGTCCGCGGATGTAGGGGTGATCGGGGCCGAGCGGTTCGATCCCATAGAGCTCCTCCGCCCTTTCGATCCCTTTCAGGACCGGCGCAGGCCATCCGAAGTATTTGTCCCCGGAAAGCTTCATGAAATCCACGTCCGTATTGCGGTAAGAAGCCAGCTGGCAGTCGGCGAATTTATCGTCGTCTCCCCAGAATTCCCGCGGCACGTGCTTCCACATGCATACCGGTACGTGGTCGACTTCCTCGCCGCGGAAGGCGGCCAGGACGCGTTCCTTCTTCGTCATGTCGTGATTCTCCCCGTTTTTTTCTTCAGTATATCACGCCGCGCTTCCTCCCGCAAGAGGGGGGAGCGCAGAAAAATGCGCTCCCCCGTACCGGTTCCCGGTCAGTCCTCTTTGAATCTCACGGCCGTGCCGTAGGCCATCACCTCGGCGGCGTTCTGCATGACCGAGGCGGATCCGTAGCGCACGCCGACGACGGCGTCGGCTCCGAGCGCCGCCGCTTCCTCCGTCATGCGTTTGGTGGCAAGCGCCCGCGCGTTGTTCATCATCTCGTTGTACTTGACCAGTTCCCCGCCGACCAGGGTCTTCAGCCCCGCGCCGATATCGCGGAACGCGTTGACGGTCTGGATGGTGCTGCCCTTGACCAGCCCCAGCGTTTCCAGTTTTCTGCCTTCGATATGCTCAGTAGTCGTCAAGATCATCTTCTTCTCCGCTCCTTATCTCTTTGATTCGCGCGGCGAGCGCCCAGATCATGCCGGCTCCCAGCGCGGCCAGAGGCAGGGCCAGGAGGATCAGGACCGGCACCCTGAGCGCCGCCGCGCCGATCAGGATCCCGTAGATCACGACGTACCCCAGAAACAGGGCGGCGATCACGACCGGCGCGATCATCTTTTTCCCGTGACCCGCTTTTTTCATCCCGTTCCTCCTCTCCCCGTGCGTCCGGCGATGTATCCTCCTCATCTTATCACGAAAAACGGGAAATGTCCAGAAAAAACATATGCCGCAGGCGGGCGCGGAAGACCTCTCCGGGCTTTACAACCCTTTCCGGAGCAGGTATAATAGATACCGGAAACAAGGGGAACCGCGCGTTCCCGAAAGATTAAAGGAGGAGATGATCATGAAACGCCTGGAAACCTGCGTCGCGTCCTATTCCTTCCACGGCATGCAGAGCGAGGGAAAGTGTGACGTTTTCCGCTATCTGGATCTGCTTCGCTTCCGGTATCACGTCGGCGCGGCGGATATCTGGACCGGCTTCCTGCCGACCGTCGAAGAGGATTTTCTCCGGAAGGTGCGCGACGCCCTCGACCGGAACGAGCTCACGCTCGCCAATCTCTGCGTGGACGGTCCCCACGTCTGGATGGACGACCCGGAGGAACGGGAAGCGCATAAGAAATCCATGCTCGCCATGCTCCGCGCGGCGAAGATCCTCGGGGCGAAGACCGTCCGTGTCGATTTCGGCGGTACCGACGGACACACGATGCCCGGGGAAGCCTTCGATTACATCGTCTCCGCCTACCGGGAATACGCGGCGATCTGCGGCGACGCCGGCATGAAGATCGGCCCCGAAAACCACTGGGGCTGGGACCGCGTGCCGGAATACCTGGAAAAGGTCGCCGAAGCGGTGGATTCTCCGTATTACGGCCATCTTTACCATCTGCGCAATTTCTACGACGAGCCGGAACGCGGTGAAAAGTACGCCGTTGCCCACGCGATGCACACCCATATCCACGCAAATTCCATGCCCTACGCCAAGGACGTGATCCGCCGGCTTGCCGAAAGCGGGTACGAAGGCGTCTACTCGATCGAGCATCACTCCGGCAGACTGGAGACCGAGCGGGTCGACTGGCAGCTCGCGACGGTCCGGTGCCTGATCGCCGAGCTCAACGACGAGGGATTTGAAGAGAATGCGAAGCCGTCCTTCTTCGACGGCGTATACGGAAAGTGAGGAGCCTTATGTCAAAAGACAAGATCCGCGTCGCCGTGATCGGAAACGGCATCATCGGCGAAGCCCATCTCCGGAATTATCAGGCCATCCCCGAGGCCGAGGTCGCCGCCATCTGCGACATCAACGAGGAAAGACTCAACGATGTGGGCGAAAGGTTCGGGATCGCCCGCCGGTACACCCATATCGGGCGGATGCTGGCGGAGGAGGAGCTGGACGCGGTGGACGTCTGCCTCCACAACAACATGCACGCGCCGGTCTCCATCGCCGTCATGCGCTCCGGGCGGGACTGCTACTGCGAAAAGCCTATGGCCGGCTCCTTCTGCGACGCCCGGGAGATGATGCGGGTTTCCGAGGAAACCGGCAGAAAGCTTCACATCCAGCTCGGTTTTCTCTACTCCAAGGAAACCAAGGCTGCGAAGCGATTCATCGACGCGGGCGATCTGGGGAACATCTATCATATGCGCTCCTACGGCTTCCGCCGCCGCGGCAGGCCCTTCGTCGACGGCTACGCCAGGAAAGAATTCGTGAACACCGCGACCTCCGGCGGAGGCGCTCTTTTCGATATGGGCGTTTACCACATCTCCCAGCTCCTCTACCTGACCGGCATTCCCGAGCTGGAGCGCGTTTCTGGCAGGACCTACGCCGAGATCGCCATGGACGAAGGCCGCCGGGCGGAAAGCGGATACAACGTGGAAGAGCTCGGTATGGGCTTTGCGAATTACAAGAGCGGGCTCTCCATGGACATCCTGGAATCCTGGGCGGTGCACGGGAGGCCCTTCCCTTCGTCGATCATCATGGGTTCCGAGGCCGGCCTTTCGCTGGATCCCCTGGTGTTCCATTCCCGCGTCCACGACATGGAAACCGACACCACGGTGGACCTCAACCAGATGGACTATCTGGCGCACACCGTCTATGCCGCAGGCGCGCATTATGACAATTCCCAGCAGCACTGGATCCACGCCCTGCTCGGAAGATGCGAGCTTCTGCCCACCGCAAAGATCGCTCTGGAAACCCAGAGAGTGCAGGAGGGCATCTACTTCTCCGAAAAGCTGGGGCGGGAGGTAACCGCCGCGGAGATCGAAAAGCTTTCGGTCTCGAAGGCGCTGGAGATCCCGAACCTGGAGCTGTGACAAGGTCCCGCGTCACGGCCGGAAAAGGAGCGAAAGGATGACAGAACGGGAAAGATTCATCAAGGCGCTGAAAAGGGAGCCTCTGACCGGACACGTTCCGACCTTTGAGCTCGTCTTTTTCCTGACGCTGGAGGCCCTGGGAAGGATCCACCCTTCCCAGCAGATCTTCGGTCAGTGGAAGCAGATGTCCCCCCGGGAACAGACGCTGCATTTCGAATACATGGCCGACACGTATATCGAGACCGCCGAAAAATACCGGCACAGCGCGATCTTCGTCCATCCCAACCCGGGCGACGACGAAAGCGTGATCCGTCTTCTGGAGACTATCCGGGAAAAGAGCGGCGACAAATACTTCATCATGATGCACGGCGACTGCACCTTCGACATCCCGAACGGCGACAATATGCTGGATTTCGCCGTGCGGATGTACGAAGACGAGGAAGGACTGAAGGCCGAGGCGGAAAGGCGGCTGGCGGAATCGGTGCGACTGGCCGAGGTGCTCGCGCGCCGTCCCGGTCTTCTGGACGGATTCGCGCTCTGCTCCGATTACTGCTTCAACGTGAATCCCTTCTTTTCTCCCGACGCCTTTTCGGTGTTCGTAACTCCTTATCTGAAGCGGGTGATCGACGCATACCGCTCGCTCGGGTTCTTTACGATCAAGCATACCGACGGGAACATCATGCCGATCCTCGATCAGATGGTCGAATGCGGTCCCGACGCCCTGCATTCGCTGGATCCCCAGGCCGGCGTGGACCTCGGAGAGGTGAAGCGTCTCTACGGCGACCGGGTCGCCCTTTGCGGGAACGTCAACTGCGGACTCCTCCAAACCGGCACCGAGGAGGATGTCGTCCGCGACGTGCGCCGCGCGCTCCGCGACGGTATGCAGGGATGGGGGTACGTCTTCTGCACCTCCAACTGCGCCTATACCGGTCTGCCGCTGGAGCGTTACGAGCTTCTGAACCGTATCTGGTGGGAAGAAGGCGTTTATCCGTAAGCCCTTCAGCCGGAAGAAAAACTGCGAGGCTGTCCCCGAAAAACTAAACCTTGCAGCTTCCGTCCGAGGCTTCCCCTCTGAGGGCTTCCGAGGGAAGGGGCCGTTTCGCAGCCCGCCTTCCCCTTCGAGGGGAAGGCCTTGGGGAGGCTTGCGGCCCGGTCGGCGCTTTTGAGCTTACGCTCAAAGGTCTCCGCCGGAGACCCGCGCCTCTCCAAAGGGAAGTCTCAAGTTGGTGGAGATGAGGGGGATCGTTCTCGCGCTCGACGCGCCCGTTCGATCCCCTCCCTTTTGACACAACGCAAAAGGACGCCCTTCAGGCACGCTTCATAAGGATGTTGCTTTGAGGCAGTTGTCACGAACGAAAAGAATATGAACCGGGCGTGACCTAAGTGGTCACGCCCGGTTTGATTGCTGCGTTCTCTGGATTTTGGGGACCAAAATCCGATGCTCGTTATCGCTGCGGACAAAAGAAGACCGGTTCGACAAATGAGAATTTGACTTTCTATAGACTAATATGAAACAGTTGATCTGTTGTTCCATATATCGTATGAAAATCACCGATTTTCTCAAACCCATATTTTTCATATAAGCCGTGTTCTCCGCTCATGATGTAAACAGTCCGATATCCTATAGATTTTGCATAGAATAAGATTTGCCGAATCATCTTCTCCGATATCCGTTTACCCCGATGCCGTTCATCAACAAAAACAAAACCAATAAATGGTGAATAATCATATTCTGCCGGCAATTCATCTCTTTCAGTAAATGTACAATAGCCGACTATGGCTTCATTTTCAACGGCAACGACTACACGTTCCCAATCTTTAAATGCATTCACCTTCATGCGCTCTGCAAGGTAAGGTCCAGCTTTCCATGAGCAGGACTGAGCAAACGAAATTGTACTATCCCATAGGATATGTCCTTTTTGTATCATCTGAATTTCCAAGAATGAATCCTCCCACAAATCCCGATTTGTTTTTGTCATTATATCAGGTCTGACTTGCGTGGTCAATTGCTTCATGTTAACCGAAAAGGAGACACTTCCTTACGAAGCGCCTCCTTCCGGACGTCCTTTTGCGTTGGTGGAGATGAGGGGGATCGTTCTCGCGCTCGACGCGCTCGGTCAGGGCGCGGAAAAACGATCCCCCGGATCGTTTTTTGACACGCGCCCGTTCGATCCCCTCCCTTTTGACGCAACGCAAAAAGGACGCCCTTCGGGGCGTACACCGTAAAGAAGCAGTTTTGAGGCGGCGATCGCCGGCTCAAAAGGATATGAAACCGGCGTGACCGCTGCGGTCACGCCG
>JAEEGL017113131.1_pt1 | contig 28705 bp, 25 predicted proteins | sample 9134231 | NCBI WGS metagenome assembly JAEEGL01 (sample SAMN16246548, study PRJNA631951) | gut metagenome | biome: gut microbiome; feature: rumen; material: fiber-attached | host: Bos | place: Iran: Karaj | collected 2018-10 | reverse complement strand
TTCTTCATCTTGATCAAATGCATATAAATATCCATTGGGTATTTTTTTTAGTATATTACTACTATGACCTGCATAACCTAAAGTCATATCTACATATATACCATTATCTTTAATGTTTAAATAATCAATACATTCATTTAGTAATACACTTATATGCATAAATCCCCCTATATATTTGGTTCAAATAATTTATCAGCTAAATCAGTAAAGCCTTCCTCATTTTCCTTAACAAAGCTTTCCCATGAATCTTTATCCCATACTTCAAGTCTTTCATTAACACCTATAATGACACAGTCTTTATTTAATGAAGCATGTTCCTTAAGTGGTTGTGGTATATTAATTCTTCCTTGCTTATCTAAGTCACATGTAACCGCGCCCGATAAGAAGAAACGCATAAAATTACGGGCATCTTTTGTATTAGGTAATTCCCTATATTTAGAAATTATATTTTCCCATTCATCTTTTGGATAAATAAATAGACAACCATCTAATCCTCTTGTAAGAATAAAATCATGTTTTAATTCATCTCTTAATTTAGAAGGAATAGTAAGTCTATTTTTATCATCAAGACTATGGCGATATTCACCTATAAACATAGATATCCCCCATTTCTTACCACTTTCATCCACTGTCTACCACTATTTTACTCTTTTTATCACCACTTGTAAAGGGTTTTTATATATTTTTAAAAGAAAATTTACAAAAATTAAAAGAGGTTTCCCTCTTTAAAAAATCCAAGATCCTAACACTATTGCAAGTAGTATATAAACAATAATTATTATCAAATATTTATCTTTCATACTCCCCTCCTAAATATATGCTCCAAGTATGATTATTAAAAGAATAAATAATACTAAAACGATTGCTGCACCTGAAATACCTTGATTATTACACATAATTTCATCCTCCTTTTCATCTTTTCTAAAATATTCTATGGATTTTTTCTACTTTTGTGATTACTTAAGACAAAAATATTGAATTTTATATTCAAATTTGTTATTATATTAAGTGTATAGTTATGGAGGGTATTATGAGAAAAACACATAAAAAACTATTACTTGTACTATTTGGTACACTATTATTAACTGGTTGCGTAAAAACACCAAAACTTGAAGGTGCAGAAGATACACTAGCTACACTAGATGGAAAAACTTTTAAAGCTGTAGATTTATATAACGAGCTTAAAGAATCTTATGGTACAGCAGCTTTAGTAGATATGGTAGATAAATATATTGTATCCAAAGAAATTACTGATGAAGCTAGTTATGTAGCACGTGCTGAAACATATATTTCACAAATGAAAAAGTATTATGAACAAGCCAACTACAAATGGGAAGATGTTTTATCTAGCAATGGTTTTACAGAAAAATCATTAAAAGAATATTATGTTTTCAATTATGAAAAGGAAGCTTTAGCAGAAAAATATTATAAAGATAATCTAACTGAAAAAGAAATCAAAAATTATTATGAAAAAGAAATCATAGGAGATATCGAAGCTAAACAAATACTTATCACACCAAAGGTTTCTGAAAACGCTAGTGATGATGAAAAAAATGAAGCTAATTCTAACGCATACAATAAAGCAATAGAAGTAATTACTAAATTAAATAATGGTGAAGCATTTGATGAACTTGCTAAAGAATATAGTGATGATGAATCAAGTAAAGTTGGTGGTACATTAGCGCCATTCAATAAACAAAGTAATTATTCATCTGAATTCATAAACGAAGCTATTAGTTTAAATGTAGGATCTTATTCTAAAAAGCCTGTAAAAACAACTTATGGTTATCACATTTTATATATCGTATCTAAAAAAGATAAACCTAATTTTGATGATGTAGAAGAAAAAATTAAAGAATCACTTGTCAAAGAAAAAACAAGTAGTAATGAAAATTATCTTAATATTGCATGGAAAGGCATCAGAGAAAAATACAATTTAACTATTGAGGATACTATAGTTAAAGAAAAATACGATTCTGTTATGGCACAATATAAAAAAGTAGATTAATCTACTTTTTTTATTTTATCTTCTATAGTATCTTTGTTATAACCTTTTTGATATAATTTATTTTTTATATTTCTAATAAGTTCAACACCTTCATATTTTCTAGATAATTTTTGATATATTTTATTAAATTCTTTATCTATATTATCCTTTATGTCATATTTAGATAGGCAAGATGAAATCATTTCTCTTTCATATCCCATATTAATCAAATCATTAAATACTTTATTTTTAAATACATAACTTGAATATTTATTAGTAGATATTTTTTTATTTATATACTTATCTATTTTTTCTTCGTATATAGCTTCATCAATATTTTTTAACTCATCTAATATAACATTCTCATCTATATTCTTACTTATTAAATCATTATATATTTTATTAGGACCACAATTAGTAAAATTAATTTTATCTTTAATATACGCTTTCGCATATTTATTATCATTTAAAAGTCCTATAGAAGTTAACTTGCTAATAATAGTATTTATATCACTATCATCTAATTCTTTCAAATACTCTTTTATTTCATATGTACTTTTTAGTTTACTTGATAAGATTTTAACACATTTATTATATAAATTATAATATTTATTATCGTCTATAATTTGGGAAGATAAATGTTCATCCAATTCTTTTTTATATAACAGGTTATTCTTTATAATAACCTCATCATACGTATCTATATAATTACCATCTTCTAAATATATGCGATATTTATTATTAGCCATTTTTTTAAATCTATCAATTTTCATATGGCACCTACTTTCAAATATATTTTATCATATTATAAAAAAAAGATATATAAATATATCTTTTAAAATTTAACTTCTGGTGCTTTTCTTTCAGCTTCACTAACTTCAAAGAAAGGTTTAGATTGAAAATGGAAAAGACCTGCAACTATATTAGATGGGAACATTTCAACCATGTTTTTATATCCTTTAGCTGCATCATTATAAAATTGACGTGCATAAGCAATTTTTTCTTCTACTTCTTTTAATGTAGATTGTAGTTCTAAGAAATTAGTATTAGCTTTTAAATCGGGATAGTTTTCAGCTACAGCTAATAATTTAGTTATAGCAACAGACATTTCAGCAGCAAGTTCCATTTTTTCTTCTGGAGTACCAGCAGCTTCAGCCTTACTACGAGCTTCCATAACTGAATCTAAAGTTTCTTTTTCATGCTTCGCGTACCCTTTAACTGTTTCAACTAAATTAGGAATTAAATCTATTCTTTTCTTTAATTGAACATCTATTTGAGACCATTCAGTCTCAACTTTATTTCTTCCTCTTACTAATTTATTATATGTTGCAACTACATATAAAAACACTAATACTACTACACCTAAAATTATCCATATCATATACATTCCTCCTACTATTAATTATACACTATTTTAATTTTTTTTAAAACTATTATTCTAAGATATCTATCTTATTAACAATTATTTGATATTTATCAAATCTTTTTTCTACTTTACCAAATACTTTAATAACATCACCTTTATTTAATAACTTATTTTCTTCATATGTTTTATTAAATAATACTAAATCAATTGACGTCACTTCATCTGATAATGTAATAAAACAAGTTGGTTTAGTAGATTTAGTTATATTTATTCTATCTATAATACCTATAATATTTATAAATTTATCGAAATAATTAGATATATCATTTAATTCTATTGTGTTATATTTTTCGCGATATTCAGTTACTGGATGATTAGTTAAGTAAACACCTAATAGATCATATTCAAATGCCATGAGTTCTTTTTTAGGATATTCGTCATATACTTTTATCTCTGGTTTTAATGCATATAAAGAGTCCATATATGTAGTTATATCACCATAATTTAATAATACATCCAAATTCTCCATAAGTGTCTTTCTTGTGTATCCAAAAGAATCTAAAGCACCAACTAATATCAAAGATTCAATTACTTTTTTAGTTAAATGTTCGTTAGCAAAAAAATCATATATATCATTAAATTTATTTTTTCTAGCTTCTAAAATACTAGTTGCTAAAGCATTACCAAATCCTTTGATACTTGTAAAAGGATAATATAACATACCGTTTTCAATAACATATTTATCACTTGAATAATTAATGTCTGGTGGCACAATTTTAACACCATAACCCCTACATTCATATATATAGTTTTTTGTTTTAGAATCGTCCCCTAAACAAGAAGTTAATAAATGCTTTAAAAATATATCCGGATAATGTGCCTTTAAATAAGCCATTCGATAAGATATTAAAGCATATACAACTGAATGCGACTTATTAAATCCATATGACGCGAATTTAAATATTAAGTTATATATTTCTTCTGCTTTTTCTTTAGTGTATCCATTATCTATACTTCTTTTTATAAATTTATCTTTCTCTTTTAATAAGACGTCTTCTTTCTTTTTAGACATAGCCCTTCTTAAAATATCTGCCTCGCCTAAAGAATAATTAGCAACCTTCCTAGCTACCTGCATAACTTGCTCTTGATATACTATAAGACCCTTAGTTTCTTCTAATATTGGTTTTAATGAATCATCTATATAAACTATATTACCAGTTTTTCTTCTTTTTAAATATTCATCTATAGAATCCATTGGACCTGGTCTATAAAATGCGATTGCGTTATATATATCTTCAAAACTTCTAACTTTTAGTTTCCTTAAAAAATCCATCATACCATTAGACTCGAATTGAAATATTCCTAATGTATATACCTTATTAAATATTTCAATCGCTTTAGGATCATTATCAGGGATATCATCAAAATGAATACCTACATCTTTTAATACATTATCAATCAATGTTAGATTTCTAAGTACTAAAAAGTCCATTTTCAAAAGTCCTATACTTTCTAGATATGTCATATCATATCCAGTAACATAAAATCCTTTACTATTATCTATTGGAATTATAGTATCTAAATCTACTTTAGATATAACTATTCCAGCAGCATGAATAGAAGTATGTCTTTTTATATTTTCTAATTTTAAGGCAACTTTATAAGCTTTTTTTAAATCATCTGTATATAATTCATTAGAAACTTTAGAATAGTTTTCACCTAATGATAATCTAGAATCTAATTTCTTACTTATCCTATCAACATCTTCCAAATCAATATCCAAAACTCTTGATACATCTCTAAAAGCTTGTTTAGATGCCATTGTACCAAAAGTTATTATAGGTGCCACCTTTTTAGCTCCATATTTATTTATACAATAGTTAACTACTTCTTCTCTTCTTGTTGCTTCAAAATCGACATCTATATCCGGCATAGTAACACGCCAAGGATTTAAAAATCTTTCAAATAGTAAATTATATTTTATTGGATCAACAGTTGTTATATTAAGTAAGAAAGAAACAAGTGAACCTGCTGCAGAACCTCTTCCTGGTCCTACTAAAATACCGTTATCCTTAGCGTATTTAACATAATCCCAAACTACTAAAAAGTAATTTTCAAATCCCATTTTTTCTATGACGCTAAGCTCATATTTTAATCTTTCTTGATAAACCTTATCTACCCTATCACCAAAGTTTTTCTTAAGCCCTTCAATACATAAACTTTTCAAAAGCTTCATCGCATCATCACAAGGATATTCCGGTAATAAATCATTATTAAATTTAATATCAATATTAACCATATCATATATTTGATAATTATCATCTATACTAATATCTTTTTCTTTCCTTATATGATTATCATAATTGGTATCTATACTTAGATAAACTTTATTATTTTTAATACCATTTAAATATTTTAAATATTCATTATCATCTTCATCTAAACATAATGTCTCTTTAAAAAATACTTTTCTTCCTTTAATATGATTTTTTTCATCTTCATTTTCATATCCTATAAAAGTATCATATAAATTATTTAATTCATCATATAATTCGATAGATTTATAAGGTAGAATCAATATTAAATTGTCATCTTTAATAGGCTTATATTCATTACTAGATATTTTTACTAATGATAAATATCCATCATAATTTTTGGCATATAAAACAATTTTTAAATCTTTATAAGTTATTTCTAAACCTATAATTGGTTTAATATTATTTTTAATACAAGCATGATAAAAGTCCATAACACCGTACATATTATTATCTGTTATAGTAAGACTTTTTAAATTATTCTTTAAAGCAAAGCTAATTAAATCATCTACTTTAATCATACTAGTTAACAAACTATTATCTGTTTTTATATAAAGTGGTGTGTACATTTTATCACCTCTAATTATATTATAATATAAAATAATTCCATTTTAAAGCAAAATAATTGACTTATCAAAGATTTTATAGTAAAATTAATTAGTCGACGCAAGGAGGGATAATATGGCTAAAAAAGAAACTACAAGAAAACCTTTATCTGGAAATCTTAGAACACACTCTTGCCATGCTACTAAACATATGCAAAAATTAAATATGGTAACTATAACTAAAGAGGACGGTTCTAAAGCAAAAGTAAGTGCAAGAGAATATAGAACAATGAAGAAAGCTGCTTAATGTAGCTTTTTATTGTCTATACTTTTTTAAAATTGACATATAAAATACTATGAATTTAAAAAATTACTAACTTGTAAAAATTTTTTTCTTATGTTATTATGTATTTAGTGAAGGAAACTTCATATAATAAAAAGGAACACTTAATTAGCTATGTTGAGTGTTGCCGATAAAATCGTCTTCACCAAAACTATGCCATAGTTAGGTGAATTTCTTTTATATTAATACTATAAATAGCAAAAATAATAAAAGGAAGATAATTATGATTAGGGAAGATATTAGTATATCTTTCTTTTTCATTTTATCGCCTCCCTTCTTATGAAGTTTGGCTCCACCCAACGTATTAAATGTTCCGATATCATTATATTAAAAAACATTTTTCATATCAAATAATCATTTTTTAAAATTGACATATAAAATATTGTGAATTTAAAAAATTACTAACTTGTAAAAAAATTTTTCTTATGTTATTATGTATTTAGTGAAGGAAACTTCATATAATAAAAAGGAAACATTTAACTTATACGTTGAATGTCTTCCCAAAAAATGGTTGGACATTTAATTTCTTATGAAATTAAGTGTCATTTTTTTATTACTATTATCATGGTGATAACAAGAAATAAAATGATAGTAACGTATCTTAAAACTTTAATTATAAAGTTTCTTTTGCACATCATATCAAACCTCCTCTCTGTTTGAGATTTGGTAGACACCCAACTTATTAAATGTTTCGATATCATTATATTAAAGATTATTTTCTATATCAAACAATCATTTTTTAAAATTGATATATAAAATTATTTGATTTTTCAAAATAAAACATCACATTAGTGATGTTTTATTGTTCCTCTTTTTCTAGTTTAACTAAAACCTCTCTTGGTTTAGAACCATTTGCTGGTCCAATAATTCCTCTTTCTTCAAGTAAGTCTATACATCTAGCTGCCCTATTATAACCAAGTCTAAATCTTCTTTGTAAAAGTGAGGCAGAAGCTTTACCTGAAGTAACCACGAACTCAACTATTTCATTATATAAAGGTTCTTCTGTAGCATCATTACTATCTACCATAGAAGTTGCTCCCATCTCATCAGCATCCATAGTTAAAGTCTCATCGTAATGAGCTTTTTGTCTAGATATAGTATAATCTACTACTCTTTTAATTTCTTCATCAGATATAAATGTTCCTTGAATTCTTATAGGTGCATTTTCCCCTTGTGGCAAGAATAACATATCACCTTTACCAAGTAGTTTTTCAGCACCAGTTGCATCTAAGATAGTTCTAGAATCTATTCCTGATGAAACTGCAAAACTTATACGTGATGGAATATTTGCTTTAACAACACCAGTAATAACATCTGTAGATGGACGTTGTGTTGCTACTATCAAATGAATTCCCGCAGCTCTTGCCATTTGTGTAATACGCATGATAGAATCTTCAACTTCCTTAGCTGCAACTAGCATAAGGTCTGCAAGTTCATCTATAATAACTACTATAAATGGCATTTTCCTTAAACGTTCTTCCTCAGGTAGATCTTTATTTTTAGATTCTACTAAAGCATTATATCCTGCAATATTTTTAGTAGCAGTTCTTTCAAATTCGTCATAACGCCTTTCCATTTCAACAACTATTTTTTTAAGTACGATATTTGCTTTTCTAGCATCTGTTACAACAGGAGTTAATAAATGTGGTACTCCATTATACATAGAAAGTTCTACTTTCTTAGGATCTATTAATACAAGTTTTACCTCATCTGGTTTACTTCTCATAAGCATTGATACAATTAAACTATTAATACATACAGATTTACCAGAACCAGTAGAACCAGCGACTAAAAGATGCGGTGTCTTATTAATCTCCATCCATTTTGGTTCACCCATTATATCTTTACCTAAAACAGTAAGTAATTTACTACTAGAAAGACTAGAAGGTACACGTTCTAAAACTTCACGTACACAAACTGATGTAGTAGTCTTATTAGGTACTTCAATACCTATTGTACGTTTTCCTGGAATTGGTGCTTCGATACGAATATCCTTAGCAGCAAGTGCAAGTGCAAGTTCTCTATTCAAGCTTGTAACAGCAGTTAATTTAGTACCGCTTTTAATTTCTAATTCGTATTGTGTAACAGCAGGTCCAATATGAATCGCTACTATATGGCATCCTGGTACACCAAAATCAGATAATGCAGAAATTAATAATTCAGCTGTATCTTTAACATCTTTTTCTTGATTAGTTTTATTTTGTTTTGGTTTATCCAAAATATTTATTGAAGGCAAAACATAATCAGATGTATCAACTTCTACAACCTCTTCCTTTACCTCAGGAACCTTATTTTCTAAATCAGAAAGTGAAGTAATAACTATTTTATTATCTACTTTACCATCTAATTCCTCTTCATATTTATCGGCAGCTTCTTTTGCTTTTTCATGCATAACCTTCTCTTTTTTACTTAGCTTAGATAATTCAGCCATACCTTTAGAAGCACCTTTTTTAACACTCAAAATAATATCATATATTGTAATACCAGTAAACATTATACTTCCACATACAATAAGTACGATTGATACAATTTCTGTTCCATTAACATCAAATAACCATACAAATAAACTTGAGAATAGGGCACCTATCATACCACCACCGCTGATATTTTTAACACCATTTACCGCGTCCATAATTACTTTTAAACTTTCTTCTAATATCGCAATACCTCTTAGATTCTCAATAAATTTTAAATGGCATAATACTAATATTCCTATTAATAGTATAGAAAGTCCTATCATTCTAGAAGTGAAATAATTTGGCTCTTCCCTTTTTATAATTATATATGCACCTATAAGAAAACATAATATAATAGGAACTAGAAATAAAGATCCTGATAAAAACATAGCAAAACCAGTAACAATTTTACCAGCAATACCAAATCCATTTTCCATTCCTAAAAAGCCTATTATAGATATCAAAATTAATAATATACCTTTAAGCTCAGTAATAAAAGATTCATTCAATCTTTTTTCTTTTCTTCTTTTTCTTTTTGCCATATAATCACCTATATTCTATAAATAATTATATCATAATTTTGTTTTAATAAAAATATATAAACAAAAAAAGAATCATAAATGATTCTTTTATTCATCTTTTAATTTTTGATTATATGTAAGCAAATGTCTTTTAACAAGTTCAGATGTAAATTTATCATCATGATCAACTGTATGAACATCATCTATAAATCCATAAATATTTTCTTCTTTAAGTAAAAGTTTATCCATATCTTCTAATAAATTAGAATCTAAAGCTGTTTTGGAAGATAAATAAGCTTTTGCACAAATGTTTTCTAATTCATTAGAACCTTTTAATGGTTCAATGGTATACTTGATATATTCATTAATTAGATTTCTATCACCAGTAGCGTATGAATCTAGAAATTTAGATACAATAAACTTAGTAAAAGGTCTATCGGCTTTGTCTAGCATTACTATAATCTCATTTATACTTATATTATTTTTTTCGAATAAAAGATATAACATACATTCCCAAATAGCATGGTAATCATTACTTTTAAATATAGACTCTATTATTGCTTTTGCATATACACCAAATATCTTTGTATGACGTGATGCGATTCTTGCTAGTTCAATATTATTCATAGACTCACTAGCAAATATAGTTTGCACGTATTTTTTATTAAAATTAGGATGATATAATAATGATTTATCAAGTATATCTTCAAAATAATCATATCTTTTAATTTGAATTAAGTATTTTAAAAATTTATCAACATCTACTAAAGAAATTTCTTCTACATATCTACCAAATAATTCTATAGCACCTAAATCAATAATCCTTTTTTGTGCTTCTTTATATAAAGCATTAGGAACACATTCTACATATTCTAAAATTTCAGCTGCACTAGTATTCTTAACATATGGCCATATCATTTTGCCATAATCATCTAAATTTTTACTTAAATATAGTGAATATTTTGAATTACTATCAGTTAAATCCATCATTTTCTTATATATATCAACTTTTTCCATATTATCACCCCAACATTTCTATTTAGTTTACCACATAACATATTAAAATTCAATTAAAAAGAATCATAAATGATTCTTATTCTTTAAATTTATAAAGTACATGAGTTTTAAACTCTAAAATAAAACAGATTAAAAACTAATCTGTTTATTCTTTTATCTTAATTTTTGATCATTCTTAAGTAAATATTTTTTTACTACTTTTGATGTATAAAGATCATCTATATCAAAAGTATGAAGCCTATCTATAAATGCATATATATCATCAGCACTAGTCACATATTCATCTAACAAACTATCTGATATTACATAGTCCTGATAATCAGAGTGATATGCGCTCGCACATATCCATATAGGGTCATATGAAGATACTTCAATCTTATCCCATATCTTTTCATCCGCTTCATCACTAATTTGAAACGAACGATATTCTTCTATCAAATATGGGTTTTCACTTTGAACCAAATATTGCTCAAATTCTGTATCATAATCTATATTACAAGCAATTCTCATGTGTTCTAACACAGATACACACATAAAATATCTTTCTCGATCAATAATCATTTTTTCAGCGTCTTCCTTACTTGTAAGTAAAGTCAAAGATAAAACCCTATTAATGAACGCTTTTCTATCTTCTTCACTAACATATTTAAGCGCTTCTTTTAATTGATCAGCTGACATCGTATATATCATCTTTAAAAAATCATAATCTTCTTGATGTTCATTTTGATAATCTGTTTCAACCTCAACCAAGTTTTTTAATTCACCAATAAAAGAATCAGAAATCATCTTCATTTGAGTAAGTGTAAAATCCTTACTGCCCATTAAATATTTATTAATAATATCTTCGTTTTTTGTAGCTAAAATAACATTAATATTATTAAACACAGGCGGATGTGTTTCATATGGATTGTCTCTACAATCAAACGCAAATTCACCAAATATATTTAGAAAATTAAATACCAAACAAGGATTCAATTCCAACATATTTTTAATCATTTCATAAGTTTTTCTAGTAATAGTTTGTTCTGTTTCTTCCATAATTTAATCACCTTGCTATGTATTCTATCATAAATTAAACTAATGTGCAATTAAAAAGAATCATAAATGATTCTTATTCTTTAAATTCAAATTCTAAATCTAATATTTTAATAGTATCGCCTTCTTGTGCCCCCATATTTTTAAGTTCATCATCAACACCCATTTGTTTTAATTGGCGGGCAAATCTTAAAGCAGCTTCATCAGTTGTAAATTTAGTCATTTTAAGCAATTTTTCAACATTATCTCCAACCACTCTATAACCATCTTTTTCTTTTAAAATAGTAAATGGTTTTTCTTCCTTAAATTTATAAAGTACATGAGTTTTAATGTCTTTTGGATCATATAAAGGTTCTTTTTTTATAGTATCTAACATATCAGCAATTTTATTAACAACATCATTTAATCCTTTATTAGATATTGCTTCAATAGGATATACTGGCAATTGAACCTTTTTTCTAAACTCTTCTAAATTCTTATCCGCAAGTGGCATATCCATTTTATTTGCTATTATAATTTCTGGTTTATCTAATATCTTTTTATTAAAATCACCTAGTTCTTTTCTAATAACCAAATAATCTTCATATGGATCTCTTCCTTCAGCACTACCCATATCTATGACGTGAGCGATTACTCTAGTTCTTTCTATATGGCGAAGAAATTTATCTCCTAAACCTTCTCCTAACGCAGCGCCTTCAATTAATCCAGGTAAATCAGCTACTACATAACTTCTTCCCTTGCTTGCTCTTACTACTCCTAAATTAGGATGTAAGGTAGTAAAGTGATATTCAGCTATCTTAGGTTTTGCTGCAGAAATCATTGAGATAATTGTAGATTTACCAACAGATGGAAGTCCTACTAAACCAACATCAGCTAAAAGTTTTAATTCTACTTTTACCTTAACCTCTTCACCAGGTTCTCCACCTTCTGCATAACTTGGACATAGATTGTTTTTAGTAGCTAGAGCAATATTTCCTCTACCACCACGTCCACCACGCGCGATTACTGCCTCATCTCCATGATTAACTAAATCAGCAATAATTTCGTTTGTCTTTAAATCAGTTACAACAGTTCCAGGTGGGACCTTAATTATAATATCATCTGCGTTCTTCCCGTGTTTTCCAGAACCCTCACCATTTGCTCCTTTATCACCTTTAATAATTCTTTTATATCTTAAATCGATCAAAGTATTTAATCCTTCATCAACCTTAAATATTATTGATGCACCTTTTCCGCCATTGCCGCCAAAAGGCCCACCCATCTCTATATATTTTTCTCTTCTAAATGCCATGCAGCCATCTCCGCCTCTGCCAGCATATAATTCTACACTAACTTCATCGATAAACATAATATCACCTCTTTTTTTCAATATATAGTATACTATAAAATAAAAAGATAGTAAAACTACTATTTTTTATTTGTTGTTGCTATTCTAATAATAATTAAAACCGCGATTAATAATAATAAAGTTATTATTACACTTAATCCATTTACTAATATATTATTTCTAATTACTGTAGCTAAATTAATCATTAACTATAACCTCTTTTCTTTCTGTTATACTATTACCAGAAGAATCGGTTGCAGTATAATATGCATAATAAATGCCAGCTGCATCTTTAACTTTTGAATCAACTGTTGGGATAATTGTCTCACCAGAATTATCAGTCACAGTAACACCATCTAAATAATCTATAGAAATATTTCCAGTAGAAGTAACTATATTTTCACCAAGATTTATAACCGGTTTAGTGGTATCAATAACATGAACTTGTTTTTCATAATTACCACTAGTATTATTATAAGTTACAGTATAAATAATTTTATACTCATCAATATGAGTAGTATCAACAGATGATACTAATTGATTATCTTTAAATATTTGATAAGTAACTACCGCATCATTAACAACGTGACCATCTTCACTACGTGCCTGTGCGGAAGGGACAGTATATTCTATACCATCTTGATTTACTTCTACATAATCTACAATATTTCCTTCAATCAATAAGGCCAATGCATTAGAATTATCTTTTTTATCAACCTCTACAATATTAACATCAAAAACATAATTTCCATCTATTTTACTTATCGTAACTGAAGTATTATTAGATAAATATTTTCCAGTTTTAGGATTTTTTATATCTTTATCAATTGTCTTAGTAGCTTTTAATTCCTGTAAATAAACAAGTATACTGCCACCTTCTTTTGGCAATAATTTAGTATTTAATAATGCCCAATCATTGGCAGCTTTTTTAATTGCCTCTATATTCGCATTATAAGCTTCTTCAGATGCATACTTTATTGAATCTCTAACTGCAGGAATAGTTAAAAGTGCAACAAAACCAAGTATAACAATAACCGCTAATAATTCTACTAAAGTGAATCCCTTTTTCATACCATCACCTACTTTAAATTATAACACAAAATATTTTAAAAGACTATATCTCTATAGTCTTTTTAATATTATATATATAATTGATAACGTAATAAGAATAATAGGATATCCTTTAAATGACGCTAATACTTTTCTTTTAGAAAGTTCTTCATTTAAATAATATATTAATGCCATAACAAGAAAATATCCAAATGCTACTGCAAAACTATACATAAGTGCCTCATAAATACCATATGAAGATACACTAATTAATAGGCTATTTCCTAAAATGATAGTATTGGTTACAATCATTGGTAATATATTATTATCGTTTTTAAAAATCTTTTTATATATCATACTTACTAACAAACTTATAATATAGATTAGTATTATGAATAATACATTTTTCAAATATAATACATTATATTTAACTAAATATTTATTTACAAAATAACATACCATACTGGATATAAAAAGTACTATAGAAGTAATCCTACTGATAGATAAATTATCTTTATCAATTCTTATACCTAAACCTTTAGTAAATAAAATATTGGATAAAAATACACTACCTATAAATATTTCAAGCATTCTTACCCCTCCTTATTTTATTTCCTATTCCAAGTGCTAAACCTGCTAATATAAAACTACCAAATGTATCAAAATAAGGAATTGGTAATATATTATTATTTCCTATTTTTATAATTTCCCTATATCCTGTTAAACCACTTATATGATTCATCAAAGTTATAGTACCATAAGAAAATATTTCTTTTATTAATACTAGTCCCAATAATAAACCTACATATTTTATACTTTTAATAAATGTATTTTTAAATTTTTGTTTAAATGGTATTTGTCTATAATCATACAAAGAAAGCATCATAAGCGGTAAATATATAGACATTTCATTATAAAAAGTTGGAATATAATTTGATAATACTAACTCTATTAAAGTAACTATCGAAGCGCTAACTAATAATGATGAAATAACTCTTAATTTAGAAGTTAGTTTATTACCAAATAAACTAATAATTAGAAAAGATAGTAAATTAGTTATAATAAAACTTATTCCAAATATATATGCAGACTCAAAATTATTTATAACTAATAAATATAACAATGCCATACTAATATATATATTCATAATCTATAACCCCTTTACATATCTAATTACATCTTTCAATGCTTTTGATAAAACTTTTGAAGATTCTAAATCATCAACTGAATCTAAATCATTTTGATTAATGATAAGTTCTTTTATATAGTTATCGACCTCGTCATTACAACCATTTTCTAAATCATCTTTATTTTGACAATTAACTTTATAATTTAATGGAATAATAGTTCTTATATCATCATTTTTAACAACAACTTGAATATCTAATTTACTATTTTCACCATTAGTTCTTAAAACATATATAGTAGAATTTCTATTTGTCTCTTCGCTTACAATTTGAATAACATCGTGTTCTTCTAAAAACTTGTCCAAAGTATTTGTTATCATATTTTTAATTGCATTTGAAGTTATAGTAGCAGAAGTAACTGCATCCACTGAATCAATGTCCCTAGATTTAATCAATGTATCTATATATTTATTGTCAGTTATAAGTTTATATCTATCAACTGATTCATAATGTTTAGTAATATCTACATCAATTATTTTCATATCATCAAATTTTATCTTAGCTTCAATATTGCCGCCAAAGCCCTTTTGAATTACTTCATATGTAGTATAAATATCTTCTTTTGATATATTAACTATTTTAAATTCAACATTTTCTTCAATATGCTTTTTATTTTGAATACCTAGATAATATGGCAAACCAATGATTATTAATAATACTAATAGATAACATAAAATATATTTTTTATTAAATACTACTCTAGAACCAATTTTATCTATTACAAATACAAAAATATTCATAATTAATATAGATAACATAACTCCTTCAGGATAATTTGTTAATGTTCTAATTAAAAATGTAATTAATCCAAGTAACATACCATATAGAATTTGACCTTTATAACTTATAGGAGAAGTTACAGGATCGGTTGCCATAAATACACTACCGAAGAATAAGCCACCTGTTATCATTTGAAACAATATATTCCAATATCCTATTTCGGAAGTATATGTATATAATGATATAGCAAGTAAAAAAGTAAATAAATAACTTAATGTAATACGCCATTTAATAGTTTTAGTTATAATTAAATAAACCATGGCTAATATTATCAAAACAGTTGATACTTCACCTAATGTACCAGGTATAAATCCTAATGAAAAATCCAAAAAATTTCCATATGGCGCGACAACTTTATCATAATCTATTGTATTTATGATTTTATAATTAGTAAGCGGTGTTGCAGATGATATTGCATCTAATTCATATGCATTTAAATACCCTCCTCTGCCGCTTATTAATGTACCATAACATACCATAATAAGTAACGCACCTACTAATGCAGGATTAAAGATATTTTGTCCTAAACCACCATATACCATCTTACCAATGATACTAGAAGCCATACCACCTAAAAATAGAATAGTAAGTGGTGTATTTAAAGGTATTATTAAGCTTAAAAACAAACCAGGCATAAAACCATAGCTATATTTAACACTAGAAATTAAATCCATGCCATTTTGTTTTTTAAAAACAATATAATATAATTCTTCACCAACTAATGATGACATCGCACCTAAAACAATAAATATTAAAGGATAAAACATTCCATAAAAATTTGTATATCCTTTTAAATATAGTAATACTCCGTTTTTATAAAACGAAAATATAATAATAGGCAACAAAGCTATTATAACTCTTGTCATCATTTTACCTACTGTATCTTTACTTTTAATAAAAGGTCCTTTTTTTAACTCGATATTCATGATTTACCACCTACTTTTTCCTTGGCTGTAACCACATAGTCTCTTAATTGTATTTTAGCTGGACATATATATGAACAAAGTCCACATTCAACACATTTTAAAACATTTAATTTTTTAAGTTCATCTATATCTTTTAAATTATCCTTGATTAAAGCCGGTGTTAATTTAGTAGGACATACACTGCTACATTTACCACATCTAATACAATTATTTATAAACTCATCGTTATTATCTTTTATTAATAATATTGCATTTAAGTTTGGTGTAACTGTAATATTTTCATCTTTAACCGCTCTACCAAGCATAGCTCCACCACTTATTAAAATTAGATCTCTTTTTTTATGTCCTAATTTATCTAATACTTCTGAAATATCAGTGCCTACACGAACTAAGACATTAAGATTTTTTTTAAGGCCATCACCAGCAAACGTAACGATTCTAGAAGATATAGCTTGTCCATATTTTAGTGCATAGTAAATACTATTAATTGTAGATACATTAGAAACTATAGTATCTACCTCACTTGGAAGTCTATCATATTTTTTATGTAATATATACTTAACTAAATTTCTTTCCCATCCCATAGGATATATATCAGGTACTTCTACTATTTTAATTTTAGGATATGTACCTATATATTCCTTAACTTTAGAGACCAATTCTTTATTTTTTTTCTTAATTGCAATATAAGCATTTGGTATTTTTTGTATTGTCATAATGGCATCTATTGTCTCTAATATCTTAGATGCAGAATCTTTAAGCAACACATAATCCGCTGTTATATATGGTTCACACTCTACCGCATTGATAATTAAATTTTTAATTCCTTTAGTATCGTATTTTATATATGCCGGAAAATCAGCGCCACCCATACCTCTAATACCAAAATCTTTTAAAATAGATATAAATTCTTTTTTATTATATTTATCTATCTCTTTTACCTCATATGGCATATAAGTGTCTTTAAAATCATTTTTGATTTTAATAGTTTTAACTAATTTACCATTATATGCATATTTTTCTTCATAGCCTTCTACAGTACCAGAAACAGAGGATAATATTGGCAAATCAAATTTATTAGATACAGCTAAAACTTGACCTATTTTAACTTGACTACCTTTTCTTGTCTTAAGAGTAACATCCTCATCTGCCGCGACAACTAATGGTATATATACATATTCTGGTGTATCATATACAAATATATCTTTATCCATTGTAAGGTTTTTAAACCCTGGAATTTTTATACCCCTCATATTATCACCTACTTTAATAATTATACTATAGAATGTCAAATAAAAAAAGAGGGTTACCTCTTAAAAAAGTTATTACTTTTAATTTCTTTAGATAATATAGTTTCCATTCCATGTCCAGGATATATTATAGTATTTATATCATATTTTTTGATTTTATCTATACTTTCCATAAGAACTTCATATGAACCAGTTTCTAAATCCCATCTTCCTACATTACCTTTAAAGATAAAGTCTCCTACAAACATCATATTATAATCTTTATAATAATATGTTAAAGAATCGGATGTGTGACCAGGAGTTTTAATAACTTCAATATTAAAACCACCAATTAAATAATCTTTTTCTTCTAAATTAGTATTATCATAAATAGGAACATTTTTATAATTAAGTATTTCATTTAAAGCACCAACATGATCAAAATGATGATGGGTAATTAATATAGCAGCTAAATTAAGATTATTAGTTTTAATATAATCTAATATTTTAAATGCTTCATCACCAGGATCAATAATTATTGTATATTTATCAGATATAATATAACAATTTTCTTCTATTGGTCCTACTTTAATTTTTTTTAAATGCATCACTATATCCCTTTGGTCTAACAAAATGATCACTATAAGAATCTTTTTGCTTTAAATGATCACTATAATGATCTGGTTTTTTTAAAACATCACTATAACTTTTAGGTTGATAGCCCCTTCTATATTCCATGTTTCTACCATTTAGATTGTTCATACGTTTAGATATCTCACTTAATTTATTTTGTTCAATATTATTACTATCATAATTATATAGTTTTACATCTTGTGGTTTAAAAGGATTATCTTTCATTTAATCAACTCCTTAACAGGTCCATAACTTTTTCTATATCCTTCAATAAGACCATATTTTTTCATGGCTTCAATATGTTTTTTTGTAGGATATCCTTTATGAGAAGCATATCCATACATAGGATATTTTTTATCTAACTCTATCATTAATCTATCGCGTGTTACTTTAGCAATAACAGAAGCCGCAGCTATAGATATACTTTTCGCATCACCCTTTATTATTGAATTGGTTGGAATATCTAATTCAAGCGGCATCGCATCTATCAATACATACTCTAAATTAACCTTACTTCTTACATTTTTAATAGCCTCATACATAGCAAGTTTAGTAGCTTCGTAAATATTTACTTCATCAATTTTTTCTGCATCCACCATACCTATTCCGTATATAGTGTTTTCTATCAAATATCCATAAAACTCTTCTCTTTTTTTCTCAGATAATTTTTTTGAATCTGTAAGTCCTTCCAATTTAAATCCTTTAGGAAGTACACAACAGCATGCGACTACTGGTCCTATTAAAGGCCCACGTCCAACTTCATCTACACCACCTATATAAGTATATCCATTATCATATAATTCATTTTCATATTTATATAAATCCATAATTATCACATCTTAATTATAGCACAAAAAAATAGATTATAAATCTATTTTTTCCATTACTTTACCCTTTTCAATTAGTGTACCATTAACATACCTTGATAAAGCAAGCATAAAAATTTTATGACTAATAGGTGCATTTATACTTTTAAGATAATTTATAATTTCTTCTTTATCTGATTGAGTTATTTTTCTATCGCCCATACTTAAATTTAAATTCATAATCTTTTTAATTATTTCATCATCCTTATGTGTCACTTTGTTACTATTAACAAATCTAGCAACTTCAATTTTAGTTTGGCGTTTCCAACTATCATCAATCATAACTATCTCATAGAAGTTATCTAAAGAAAGATTTACTGGAGCAGCTATTTCATAGAAATCCAATATATTTATTTCATCAAGATCATAAACTAGACGGTTTACTACATCCATTATCTTAGAAGTCTTATCATCATCTATATCTAGTGGATGAATATGATTATGATAAACTTCTGGTTTTTCTTTAGCAACTATTTTTCTACAATTATCAAATTCTTTGACACTCATTTGTTTTGAAGTAACAAAATCAGTTAAACACATATCATTATTTAAATAACTTTCTACTACTTCTAAAGCTTCATTTACTTTATTGTTTTTATTTTGCATAGCTATTTCTTTTTTTCTGATAAGATATTTATTTGTAGTTATTTCCATAACTTTAGTTATTATTACTTCGAATAATTTTGCCATAACTTCTTCATCACCATATTGAGTAAAGTATTTAGCTAAGTTATTAGATTTTTTTCTTAATCTTGATAAATATCCTCGACTTTTATTATAATCGCCATTTACAAAACCAGCATAATCATATAACACTTGATATATATTGTTTAATGTTACATCAGATAAATTATTAATATCTTCATTTTGAGTTGCTCTAGCAATAAAATCTAGCACCTTCATTGCTGGTAATGTTTCAATAGTCATATCTATTTTTATTCCATGCGTATTAGCATATCCTAATACAAAACATTTCATCGTATTTGGATGTATTTTTAATTTTTCCATATAATCACGATATTCTCTTACTGTAATTTTATCTTTTCTTAAATTATCAAAATATTCATAACTTTCCCTAAATAATTTACGTGTACAAATATATTTTTCTAAATCATCTATACCATATTCTTTAGATGCATATTTTTTAAATGTTACAACAAAATAATGTTTCAATTCCATATACTCATATGGAATGTCAATATCATAGCTTTGAAGATCTACCATTAGCTCATTTAATGATATTTCATTATCAAAAGCTTTTATAAAGCGATTATATAAATAATCTAATTCATTTTTTGTTGAATGGTTAAGCTTTTTATTAGCATAAGCTTCAGGCTTAACATTTTGGTAATAATTTAAAATTGCACTATTAAAATTCCCCTTCATAAAATCACCAGGTAATATAATAACACGTTTTCAAAAAAATGCAAAACAAAAAAGAATTATTATAATTCTTTTATTCTCTCTTCCATATATTCTATAACTATTTTTTTAATATATTCTAATATGCCAATACTACTACAATGTGACATTAATAAATCAATTTTCTTATCAATAATACCATTTGTAAGTAATAAGCGATATGTATATTTAAAATTCATGTCATATACAAATGCGATTTGTCTTAATAATACTTCGTATTGACCTGTAACACTAGTATTTCTATATAGACGTTTTTCTTGGAATGGTTTAATATAACTAGGGTTTAATACAAATACACCACTTAATTCATTTTGTGTACAAATAATATCTATTTTATCAGCATCTCTTACTAATTTTGTAAAGAAAAGTTCCCTATCGCTTAATCCATCTTCTATTTTATATTTATTATGATTTTTAACTGCTTTCAAAATAATTCTTTGTTCATATGGATCTGCAGTATATTTTGATATATAATTTTTATCTTTTAATATCTTATATGCCTCATCACCATGATCATATGATTTTTCATCAACATATGTTTTATATATAGACCACTGTCTAAAACGTGCGATATCATGCAACAAAGCACATAACATAGCAAGATTAACATCATCTTCAGATAATCCTTCACTTCTAGCTATATCTTTTGCATATTCTACCACTCTAAACGTATGGTGAAATTTTCTCATAATATCGGGATTAGATAAATCATAACGTTTTACAAAAGTTTGAAATTCTTTAATAGCTTCCTGCACTCTAACCACTCCTTATTCTAATAATATTATAAACTAATATATAAAAAAATGCTAGTATAAATATTATCATAAAAAAAACTTAAATTAATAAAATTTAAGTTTATTTATAAAATGGCGTTTCCGAGTGGATTTGAACCACCGACCTATCGCTTAGGAGGCGATTGCTCTATCCTGCTGAGCTACGGAAACATAATCTTATTATACAATAATTTTCCTTTATTTTAAATACATTCTAGTAAATTAATTTTTTATTATAATTTTTTTAAAAATCATGGTGCCCAAAAAAAGTGCCATAATATTGAAAAAAATTTGTTTTTAATATATAATGTATATAGATGCAATTAATGCATACAATAAAAGGAACACTTGATATCGCTTGTCGGGTGTCACCTATATGGGTTACCTAACTTAAGCTTAAGTTAGGTATTTTCTTTTCATATCAAAACTATAAATAGTAATAATACTAATAGGAAGATAAGTATGATTAATGAAAAGATTAATAAATCCTTCTTATTCATCATATCGCCTCCCTTCTTATGATGGAAGGCAACACCCAACTATCAAATGTTCCATATTAATTATACCAAACATTTGTACGTTATACAATGTTTTTTTATAACAAAAAGGTGCCATAAAAAGGTATCCTAATATTGGATACCCCATATAACATTATATTTTGCTTCTTTACCACAACAAACACATTTACCTGTTACAAATTCATGATCTGAAATACATCTAGATTTACATCCTTTAATTTCTTTAATCTTATTTTCGCAAGCTTGATCACCACACCAATCAGCATATATAAATCCAGGTTGTGTATTTAATATTTTTTCCATTTCAGACAAATCTTTAGCTTCATATGTTAATTTATCTTGTCTTTCTAAAGCTTTATTATACATATCTTGTTGAATAGTATTTAAAATATTTTCTACTGATGATGTTATATCATCATTAATACTTACAGTAATTCTTTCTTTAGTATCACGTCTAGCAAATGTGATATTTCCATTTTCTAAATCTCTTTCACCAATTTCAATACGAAGTGGTATACCATTTACCTCAGCTTCAGCAAACTTAAAGCCAGGTGTTCTATCAGTATTATCTACATAAACAGAATATTTATCTTTTAATGATTCATAGTATTTCAAAGATAATTCTTTAACTCTATCACTAGTACCTATTGGGATAATAGCAATTTGTGTTGGTGCGATTCTAGGTGGTAATACTAGTCCATCGTCATCAGAATGAACCATGATTAAAGCACCTATCATTCTTGTAGTACATCCCCAAGAAGTTTGATATACATGTTCTAATTTGTTTTCCTTATTAGCAAATGTAATATCATATGCTTTAGCAAATTTTTGTCCAAAATAATGAGATGTCGCTGATTGCAAACATACACCATTATACATTAGTGCTTCTACTGTTAAGGTATATTCTGCTCCTGCAAATTTTTCTTTTTCTGTTTTTCTTCCTACTTTAACTGGAATAGCTAAATAGTTTTCAAAAAACCATTTGTATGTTTCTAACATTTTTTTAGTTTCAGCTTCTGCTTCCATACTAGTCGCGTGAATAGTATGTCCTTCTTGCCATAAGAATTCTCTACTTCTTAAAAATGGCCTAGTTTCTTTTTCCCATCTCATAACATTACACCATTGATTATATAGTAATGGTAGATCTTTATAAGATTTTACTTTTGACGCATAATAATCACTAAATAATGTCTCAGAAGTAGGTCTTATACACATACGTTCATCAAGTCTCTTAGAACCGCCTTCAGTTACCCATGCAACTTCAGGAGCAAAACCATTAATTAATTCGCCTTCTTTTTTCATTAATCCTTCTGGAATTAAAACTGGCATATATACGTTTTTATGGCCTAATTCTTTAAACTTCTTATCCAATACTTTTTGCATATTTTCCCAAATCGCGTATCCATTAGGTTCAAAAACAGTACATCCTTTAACATTAGAATAATCCGCTAATTTTGCAGCTTTTACGATATCAGTATACCATTTTGCAAAATCTTTATCCCTACTTGTTATTGCTTTATTCATAAAATCACCCTTTCAATAAAAAAAGATGGTATTAAGGAGTCATTAAGACGGTACCATCCTTTGTTTAACTTAAACTTATAACGGCTAGGCCGGGGATTATTAGTCCCTCTAATAGGTAGGAATCATTAATCTTATAATTAGTTTACACCAACCACTAACTCTCTTTATATGAAGTATTAATAATTATATCCTATATCATCGATTTCATCTTAATTTTACTACATTAATGTTTTAATGTCAATTGATACTCATCTAACTTTTCAATACCTAAATCATTTAACAAAAGTGTATTTGGATATGCAGTAGAAATATTTTTTGCATATTCACATGAATTTAGATAATCTGATCTTTCTAATCTTAAGATTCCACACTCTTCCTCTTTTGAATAACATACACTATCAAAATAAGAAAAATATGATAAATAATCTTTTATTAGATCACGCAACTTTTGTGTATTGATATTTTCTTTACTAATCATCAAGTTGTATAAATTTGAAAAATCTATTATATCTGATTCAGATATATATTTTAATTCTTTTAAGACATCTTGTTCTTTTAATAACTTATTAGGTTTTTTTCTGATTAATTTCATATCACTTCTAATAATCTTATCATCATTTAAAGATAAATTACTATACTTTTCCATAAAACCTGCAAAAGGTTTTACAAGCGATATTTCTGATTCATAAAGCACACTAGATCTATAATAATATAGTTTCATATTTATCACCCCAGACAAATTCAACATTCTACTATAGATTTATTGCATTGTCAAATTATCTAGCACCTCCACCAGAGCCGCCACCGAAGGAACCTCCGCCTCCTCCGCCAAAGGAACCGCCTCCTCCGCCAGCAGAATACGCAGCTGCACGTGCTTGTGCAGTGGAAGCCGCATGTACGGTTTTTGTACCTAGATTATTAATCATTACGAATGTTGTATAATTAAATCCAACATCTTCCATATTTCTAACAATATCAGGATATAATTTTTTAAAGTTTTTAGCTACTTCTTTGGCTATACCAAATATTTGGGCATACATTAAATAATATTCCCATAATTTAACTTCAATTGGTTTTTTCTCATCGATAGATGATACTTCGACTAAAAATTTCTTTAAACCTGCCAAATGAATTGCTTCTTCTTCTAATTTAGGTTCTATATAAAGACCATTATACTTAACGATGTTTCCTGCTTGTCTTTTAGTTATCAAACCTTTTTCAATATAATCATCTTTAATATATTTTTCTACATCATCAAACCATTTAAATAATTTATCATAATTATTTGATGCCCATCTTTCTAATTCATTATTTTCTAAAATCCCATCTTTTGAAGCTACTTTAAGCATCTTATATAACTTACCTAAAGGTGAATCATCATTATAATCTTTAGTCATATCAATTGATACAACAGTTTTATTTTTTAATATACCATTTTTTTCTTCTTCTTTAATAGTAACAATACCATCTAATACCCATTTTAATATAGCCGCACCAAATAAATCTTCTTTTTTCTTAGATAAATTATATACCTTAGCTAAATAATAAGCTTCTAATATGTTTTTATTACAAGGTATATCTCTAAATGGATTTAGGTCATATGTATTAATCTTATTATTAATATAACTTCCTGATTTTACAAGTTTATATAATCCTATACAAACTAATACGAAAATACCTGCACCCATTATTATAGGAATCATCATAGCTATGATTTCAAATACAGTGAGTTTTCTATATTTAAAACTTCCTTCCTTAGCGGCTTCACTTACTTCATCAAAATTATTATAAGTATCTATTTTATTATCTGTTATAAAAGTATTAATAGGATATTTTACTAATAAAACTGCATATTCATCGCTATCAAAATCTCTAGATTCATTATTAGACATTTCAATAACACCATCATATACATATGCATATCCGCCTACATATCCATAACCCCATACATCTAAATTATCAGGATATTTATATGGACCTGATACTTTTACACTAAATTTTTTAGGCGCTGGATTCATTGAATCATTTATAAATTTCCAATATAACATTTGGCTATCTTCAAGATTATATATCATATTAGAAACATCATATGTTAATACATAAGTATGCATTCCATAATTAGACATACCAAAGCATAGTTCAATGCCTTCATTAGTATAATTAATACCATTTTTATACGCTTTTTCTTTCAATGATGCATCTATATCCCAATTAGATATATAAGTATATGCCTGATCATCCATAGTTACTTTAAAATTAGTAATTTCACTATTACCCAAATCTCCCATAGGCTTATAAAGTTCAGTCTTACTATCTACTTTTGCCTGCCAAACCTCAGTAATTTTACCATTACCATTTTCATCTAAGTTTAATGTTACATCTATACTATATATAGTATTGGCATATACACTTGCCATACCTATTATAGATATTATAAATGTAAATAATAAATACCTTATACCCTTCATACTATCACCTAATAATATTATATATTAAAATCAAAATAAAATAAATAAAAAAGGTATTTAAATCATACCCTTTTTATACTGCTTAAATTTCTCCGCATCGATTAAACAATTACTTTGTTCTAAAACAATATCATCATTTTTTTCAAACCATTTAGTATTTGGATTATCCATTTTAATTGATACATCATCTGAACCACGTCTCAATAATGTTTTAAACAATGCCATTTGATTAGGTGTTAATTTACCTTCCTTAAATTTTTTAATTTGTGCATTAGTCCATTTTCTTAAATTTACACCGTATTCACTATAATTTATACCATCATTTGTTTTAAAACCTACTGGTGCAACTATATTACCATTATAGTTACAATAAGATTCTAATATTCTAAATGATTTTTCCCATGTAGATGATCTTCTATCTAAACTTTCACCTGTTTGATATTTCATATTATCCACTCGTTTCACGTGATATATAATAACATATTTAAATATAAAAAGCAAAACAGACTTAATAGTCTGTTTTTTATTACTTAACTACAATACTTACTAATTTTTTAGGAACTGTAATTATCTTTACTATTTCCTTTCCTTCAATATTTGCTTTAACATTATCTATTTCTAATGCTTTAGCTTTCATATCTTCTTCAGTCATATCAACAGACGCAGTAATTTTACCTCTTACTTTACCATTAACTTGTACTACCATTTCAAATGTATCATCTAAAATTTTAGTCTCGTCATATTTTGGCCATGACTCATTTGCAATAGTACCATTATGACCTAATACTGTGTTCCAAATCTCTTCTGTCATATGAGGCGCAATTGGATTTAAAAGTTTGATAAATCCTTCAGCGTATTCTTTAGAAATCTTAGACTCTTTATAACATGCATTTATAAATACCATCATCTGAGATATTGCAGTATTAAAGTTTAATGATTCATAATCTTCAGTTACTTTCTTGACTGTTTGATTATATATTTTTTCCAAAGAATTATCAGAATCTACTATCTTATTTTCATCTACAAAAAGTCTCCAAACTCTTTCTAAGAATTTATGTGCTCCATTAGCAGCCTCATCATTCCATGGTTTATCTGCTTCTAATGGTCCCATAAACATTTCATAAAGTCTTAATGTATCTGCTCCATATTCATTAATTACATCCAATGGATTTACTACATATTCAGGGAATCTTTTACCCATCTTAATTCCATTAGATCCTAAAATCATACCTTGATGTACTAATTTTTTGAATGGTTCTGCAACTGAAACTATACCCTTATCATATAGATAATTATTCCACATTCTAGAATATAATAAGTGACCTACTGCATGTTCTGGTCCACCTACATATAAATCTACTGGCATCCAATGTTTGATTAATTCAGGATCAGCTAAACATTTGTCATTTTTTGGATCAATATATCTTAAGAAATACCAACTGCTTCCAGCAGAACCTGGCATAGTAGAAGTCTCACGTTTTCCATTAATGCCATTAACAGTTACATTAACCCAATCAGTTGCATTTTCCAAAGGAGCTTTACCATTTTTACCTTTATAATCTTCTAATTCTGGTAAGATTAAAGGTAGATCTTCATCTTCTAGAACAATATCAGTTCCATCTTCTAAATGAATTACTGGAATTGGTTCACCCCAATATCTTTGACGAGCAAATATCCATTCTCTTAATCTATAATTAACTTTTCTTTTAGCTACACCCATATTAACTAATTTATCAGTAATAGCTTTTTTAGCTTCTTCTACAGTTAATCCAGTAAATTCTTCTGAATTAATTAGTTTACAACCTTTACCTAAATAATCTTGTTTTTCAAACGCAGCATTAGTAGTATCAGCTCCATCAATTACTTGAATCATAGGAATATTATGTACTTTAGCGTATTCAAAGTCTCTTCCATCATGAGAAGGTACTGCCATAACTGCACCTGTTCCATAATTAGCTAAAACAAAGTCTCCTAAGAAGATATCTACTTCTTTACCATTAACAGGATTAATTGCCTTAACTCCTTCTAGACGAAGTCCAGTCTTACCTTTATTAAGTTCAGTTCTTTCTAAATCAGATAATTTAGCTACTTCTTCTCTATACTTAATAACTTCATCAAAATTAGTAATTCTATCTTTTAACTCATCTACTAATTTATTTTCAGGTGCAAGTACCATAAATGTAATACCATAGATAGTTTCAATACAAGTTGTAAATATACTAAACTCTCCACCACCTACTATATTAAACTTAACTTCAACACCCTCACTTTTACCAATCCAATTTCTTTGAATTTCTTTAGTAGATTCAGGCCAATCTATATTATTTAATCCATCTAATAATTTTTCAGCATAACTTGGAATATCAATAACCCATTGTTTCATATTTTTTCTAATAACAGGATATCCACCACGTTCA
>JAEEGL013481221.1_pt1 | contig 28707 bp, 20 predicted proteins | sample 9134231 | NCBI WGS metagenome assembly JAEEGL01 (sample SAMN16246548, study PRJNA631951) | gut metagenome | biome: gut microbiome; feature: rumen; material: fiber-attached | host: Bos | place: Iran: Karaj | collected 2018-10 | reverse complement strand
TTGCCATACTTCTTGAACGGCTTGATGATAGGGTCAGTTATGTAGTCACCGTTCTCGTCAATAGAGCGTGACTCAATAGCACTAAGGAATTCAGCGAAATACTCTTCCACAGGAGCCAAGTTCATTTCATCCAGGCAGAGGAAATACGGAGTGTCTTGATGCTGCCAAGCCTTCACGATAAACTCCACGAAGGGTGTAAATTCATATTTCCTAGAGATATTGGAATAGAAACCTACCACATCCATCGAGTTATGCCAATTAGGCTTAACTTGTATCAGCTCAAAATTCTCAGGACGATTATCCTTCCAGCGATCTTCGTCATTGTCATACTTCTGCGTTGTGGTCGCTTGTGCCAGTTTTCTCACAATGCGGCTCTTGCCCGTCCCGCTTATGCCAGCCAACAACATAAACGGTTTAGTACGAAGAGCAGTTAGATATGAACGTATATACTCTGTTCCTGAAGCTCCATAGAAGATTTGCTGGAGAGACCTGTTTTCACTGTCATATTTCAAAGAACCTATAATTTCATATAATACATAATCGCCATTGGTATCTTTCAACATTTGGAATTTTCCCTGATACGCATTGTTATATGCAGGAAAAAGCAACTTTTCCATATCAGCGGGGACAAATTCTAAATATAGCACATATTCTTGAGATTCGTACACCCATGAGATACTGATGTCATAGTCATCTGTACGAGGCGGTAAAAGATTCTTGTCACATCCTATACTAAATCCATTTAATCGCAAACGTTTTGATGTTTGATCATATTGATTAAGAGCTGCCAAATGAGAGAAATTGGCATCTTCGTCTAGGGTTGTCCGCATAGCTTTCCTTAAAAAAGTTGCAGCATATTTCTCCCGAATAATCTCTTTTTTAATAACTTCTTTCTCCTGTATGTCGTCGTGTCCCAATACCATCTTTGCCATTACGGTCAAAGTTGAGGTATAGCCATATTCAAATTTATCTATCTCACTATTCCCGCAAAGTGCTTCCCTCGCATCAGTAGCTGTTGCAGAAGGCTTTTCTGAAAAGAAACGAATATATTCGTCAAGGAGAGCCTTTGAGATTGTTCGCATTCCTACAGCACCTTTATTATCTGATTTTACAAGATAACACAATCTGTCTTCGTCAACAATCGTTACCTGACCATTGTCTGAGACAGCACCAATTTTGAGTTTGTTTTTTGTATTCATAATCAATGTATATATTTCACTTTGATATTCTTGCAAAAAATATTTGAATCAAAATAATGACACCATTCTCCATCGTCATCACGTTCACAATACTCACAATTTGTGTTCCACTTCCTATCGAAGAAAAATAAATGTACGTTTATCGGAATAACACCATCCAATTCCAATCCAAACCAAAAACCATCTTCATCTCGGAGGAAACGGGAACTTACACCCTCATCCTTTGCTGGATAGTACTTCACTTTTGAAAAGTACTTCCCGTAATAAGAGATATCCATTTGAATGTACGCAACATTTTTATATTTCTTCTGGGCCATATCCAAAATTATCTCTGAAAAATACATTCATAATGATACTCCAGAAACTCACGATTGGGCAAATATTCTGTTGGCATAGTTAACTGTTTCCCTGCAATAAGGCCAAAGTGCTTGTCGTAATACTCCTTTGTTTCTTTTTCTCGCAAGGCAGAGGAGAAACAGACTGTGTAGTCGCTAGGTGAGAAAGAAATGAGACCTTCATCGAAAGCCTTATCATAAAGTGCCGAGAGGCAGATACCATTGCAGGGATTCAGACGGTCTTGCTTATGTTTCTTGTCTTCCCAAGGAATGATGTGACTGGCAATGAGCAATTGCGGAATGTCTATGCCTGTCAGTGCACAACGGCTGCCGTAATTGGTGAGTATCATACGACGAAAATAGTCTTGTCCCTTTCGGCGTTTTGTGACAGCGACAACATCTTCTCCTTCTTGTGTAAGGTCGAAATGGGTAATGAGTTTCTTGGATATGGTTCTTGGATTCGATTCTTGGGCAACTATTATATCGGCGGTCTTTATTTCTTGTTCATATAAAGCATACTTCTTCAGACTCTTCAGGGCTGCAGAACAAAAACTCTTCAATGGATAGCTTCTTTGTCCAGGGTTACCATAATCAAAGATGTTTTGCTGGTTATTTTTCATCTTTTTCACCTCATCATTCACAAAAAGCAGCACCTCCTCTATGATAGCTGCATTTGGAATATCATAGAGTGACTGCCCGTGGAGGTCTATCACGTTCTGATGCACAAGCAACTCGTCCAGAATCCTTATCGCTTGGGCATAACTGGAGGCCTTTCGTGAATTATCCCGTGAAAGTAGTTTGTTGAAATCAATAAACCCCTGTCTGTCCATATTATGTTTCTCGTTTATCTAATTAGACACCCACAAACTTACTCATTATCTTTGTTCGTTCAGCCTTTTAAAGGATGTATTCTGTTTTCAATAAATTCTATCGTCTCATCACAATACGACTTCCCTGCCTGAAGATTTGATATTATACTCTTTAACTTATTACAAACATTCAACTTTGCAATATTCAAAGGCTGAGATATCTTAGGCAATTTATTTACAGCAGAATAAAACTGACGCATTGCGCTATATGCATTCCCCATACCGTTATACATTTCACGCAAATTGCCAACCATGTCTTCCCATTCTTTTTCAGAAACAAGCCCTTCCGAAACATCTAGCATTTCTTTTATTGCCTGCTGGACTTCTAGATATTTAGCATACCAAATCGTATTAGGTTTTTCTATTTCACTTGCATATTTATTCATATTCCTAGCGGCATTTAACAAGATACTTTTGGTATGTAATATGTTGCTGTTGCGTTGTGTCGTATCCAATTCTCGTGTATGTATTTGCATGTCTTCACCAATTTTCTTTGTCAAATTAGATATTTGATCTATATGTGCTTTGACCTCAGAACATGTAAATACAATGAACTCACAGTATTCAATTAGCCCCCACATATCTCGTCCAGTTGTAACTGATATCTGTTCTTCATCTTTGGACTTTATTGTCAATGGTATCTGAAGTTTACGATTATCTGTTCGCTTTTCCAATTCTCTTATTGCCCTGTCAAGATGTTTCAAAAGCATATCCTGAAATTGCATTTCTTCTGTAAACGTAAAGTAGTAGCCTCCTAATTTCCCAACTTCGGAAGTAAATCTGTTAATCTTTTGCAATTGTTCCACATCTATTGAAGAAGGAGGGATGCTTTTATCTTTACGGTACACCATCAGTTTAATACTGTCACCGTTTTTGTATCTTTTAAATGCTCTATGGAACTCTTCTTCGGTTCCAGACTCATACTTGGGGGTGGGAGTGCCAAACCTTGCCCAAAGAATTCCAATAAAGACATCATAATCATCTCCTATTTGGGAATTGACAACTTCTTGGGGATAATCGCCAAATGATGGATGTGTACTATCTTCCCAGCATAGCAATTCAAGCTTAATATTTTCACAAGAGTGAATTTGGTTATATGTATCTATAACTTTCTTCACTATTTTTCTTTCTTCTTTTACATCACCAGGTGAAGCAAGAAAGACTTTATATGCAACGACTGTTCTTGGCATCTGTTCTTATAATGTTTTATTTCTATTATATTGCCATTTTGAGTTACCCAACAAATACTATGCAGTTACCCACAAAGTGTATCTTCTTCAACTATTATCTGAAACTTTCTCATCATACCAGCCCTCTAAGTTCAACATCGTTTTCGCATGCTCCGCTCAGTCCTTCATAAGTATATTTGTAGGCTTGATGTCCTTTTACTGGAGTCTTAGCGAGTGTATATAACCGCATCTCTTGTTGATATTCTGGATGTTCTTCCAGCATTTCATTCAAATGGCTTAGCGTTTCCTTGCTATGCGTAGTCACAAACACCTGCTTATTCGTAGTGGTCGCCAAAGCGAAAATAGCCTCCCATAACTTCTTGTAAACAGAATAGTGCAAACCGTTTTCAATCTCATCTATCAGCAGAATATTATTCATGGGGTTGGCAGAGGCAGCCACAATGTTCAGATAACGACGAAGACCATCACCTTGCATGTTGACCGCCATGAGTTGATCGATACCTTCCAAGCCAACGTAAGCGACATTATTCAGAATCTCCAATGTAGTGATACGGCTATCAAAGTTCTTCAATCGCTCTGTTACGGTATCTTTTAACCTGCGCTTTGCCAACTCAACCAAGTCATTGGCGGGATTACCAGCGGCCAAGTCTGAAGACAGAAAAGCCACACTGTTCTTTTCTAAATACCCTTCTGCCAGTTTCTTGTTAGATATCAATCCTTGCTGATTGGCAGTCAGAGTGCACTCATATGTATTCTTTTGTTGACCGAATTCAACATCGAACAGCATCTTCAGCGTGTTCAGGAAGGTTTTCGTTTCAGAGGTCGGTATCTGCCCATTCTGTAAACCTGCCTGTGATTGCCCGTCAAAGACATAGGTTAAGTCCAAAGACAAATGACGTTTAGTGCTGTCAAACAATTCGGACGATATCTCTGGCTTGGTCTTCAAGTCCAGACGATGGAATATGTATGTCAGGTCTGCAAAACCGCTATAGTTGCGAGACCTGATAGAATTGATGGTCTGAGGCAGGTCCGGGTTGGACATCCCCATCATCAGCAAAAGGCATTCAAGGACAGAACTTTTTCCTGAGCTATTCTGTCCCAGGAGTATATTGACACGGGAAAAGTCATCTATCTTCAGATGGTCAATACCTCTAAAGTTCATTATTTCAATATTTTTGAATCCATCCATAATATTATGGTTCTTTTGATTTGACTACTTGTTTGTGCAGATCAGTGTCCTGACATCGACATCTAAAACTTCTGCAATCTCTGTTAATTGTGGCAGTGATGGTTGATGCATATTGGTACACCACTTACTCACGGTAACGGCAGAAACACCCAACTGTTCTGCCAGCCATTTGCTCGTCTTTTGGTTCTCCACAAGAACCACTTTAAGCCGATTAAGAGGTCTTTCGCTCATCTTTATTTAATTAAAATTGTGTGCAAATATAATAAAATTTGTTGACGTGGCAAAATTTTTTTCTATTAATTTGCCATAATAGCTATTATGGGGCTGTTTTTATCTATTTAACACGTGCTTTTGCCTAAACCAATAGGTCTATTTGGACTTCAACTCTCAATCATTTACTCTATTTTCAAATGCTCATACAACTTAAGCCTCAATACCTCACCATTTTCGAACTCGAACTGGAACTTCTTGCGATTGAACCTTGGATTATTCTTGTGGATAATCCGATGGTAGTTGGGGCTTGTTTTCGGCTTGGCCTATCCTACGCCTATGCTACGCCCTCGCGTCTCTCATGCTACTCCCTTCCGGGTCATTTACATATAGGTTTACTCGCGCGCGTGATAAAATATTGAAAAAATCAACTGAATCTACTGCAAGCGATAATAAACTATTGATATGTAGAAAGTTATCTTGCAGTAGATTCAGTTGATTTTTTCAACATTTTATCGCGCGCGTACGTGCGAGAAATATAATAATGTATAGTTCTTCAAGTGTGAAGCGAACAAGTTCGAGCGCTTCAAGTGTGAAGCGAACAAGTTCGAGCGCGGGGACGTCCGTACGTGTGTGGGCAGGGACGTGTGGGCTACTATTCGGCGCTGTCGCGAACGATGTGGAGGTCGCGCTGCGGGAAGGGTATGGAGATGTGGTTGCGGTTGAGGGTGTCGTAGATGGTTTCCTTGATGCGGCTGGAGAGGAGGTACTTCTCTTCGACGTGCATCCATACGTTGACGAAGAGATCGACGCTGCTGTCGCCGAAGTTGGAGAAGGCGACGGTGATGGGGCGATCGGGGTCTACGGCGGTCTCGCCCGTGGACGTGGTGTAGTCGCAGACGGGCTTCAGGGCCTCGATGAGGAGGCGGCGAACGTGGTCGATGTCAGTGCCGTAGGCGACGCCGACGGGTAGCTTGATGAGCTCGTAGCGGTGGTTGCGGGTGAGGTTCTTGAAGTTCTTGTTGAAGAGGGTCTTGTTGAGGAAGGCGATGACGCAGCCGTCGGCAGTGATGACCTGCACGCTCTGGTAGGTGATGTTTTCTACGCGGCCGGAGATGCCGTCGCACTCGATGTAGTCGCCCACGCGCAGGCGGCCGGCCATGAGGGAGATGCCGTAGAAGAAGTTCTCGATGAGGTCCTGCATGGCGAAACCGAGACCCGTGGCGAGGCCTGCGGTGACGATGGAGATGCCGGCCTTGGGGACGTGGAGTATGACGAGGACGATGATGAAGTAGAGGCCCCAGGCGATGATGGCGATGACGTTCTTGGCGAGCGTCAGGTTGAGGGTGTCGTCGGGGTTGGTGCGCTGGCGGAAGTAGGCGTAGAACTCGCGGAAGGCGTAGTTGAGGTAGCGGAAGACAAACCAGAGAGAGGCTACGAGGCTCAGCTTGAAGAGGGAGATTTGTATGAGGTCGGGCAGGTTGACGAAGTTGGCGAAGAAGGCTTTCTCGCAGACGCTGTTCATCTCGAAGATCTGGGCGGACCAGTAGATGCTGACGAAGAAGCTGCCGACGGCGAGGACGGGCACGAGGGTGAGGTTGATGAAGTCGTAGGCCCAGGTCTCGGTGATGTTCTTGCGCGCGATGTGGTGGCTCTGCTCGTACATCGACATGAGGTCGTAGAAGCAGGTGATGGTGGTGATGGCGGCCAGCTGGAAGGTCCACCAGACGAGGATCTGTACGCTGAGGAGGGTGTAGCCCACCCAGGTGGTGATGCAGGCGACGATCATCACGATGGTGGTGAGGTTGGAGTAGACGACGTCCTGCAGGGGGAGTCCGCTCTTGTGGCGGCGCATCATCCACAGCTGCCACATGACGAAGAGGAGCAGCAGGGGCGGGAAGATGAGGTTGAGGATGCTGTTGGGCATCAGGACGATACGCAGCATGATGACGAGGGAGGAGAGCACCATCAGGGGGGTGTAGATGTAGGCAGCATGCAGCATCTGGCGCCCCTTGAGGCGGATGTAGAGCGAGAGGAAGATGACCTCGAGGAGCCAGGCCATGGTGATGATGAGGGCGGTGCTCATCTGGATGAAGTTGCGGTCGACGAGTGAGCGCACGATCATGACGAAGATGGCGAAGAGGGCGATGCCGATGACATTGGTGAGCATCTGGCGCTTGATCTTCGAGCCCTCGCCGCGCCAGCGACGGGGCAGCAGCCAGTGGAGGATCGCATAGGTGATGCCGAGGGCCAGGGAGAGGTAGAAGAGTACGAAGACGCTGATGAAGAGCACGGGGACTCCGCGCCATTCGGAGTAGGTGGAACTCTTGGAGCTGAAGGGGGCGTACTTCGTCTCGGCTGCGAAACGGGCTTGGCGGTAGAAGTGGGGGTAGGAGGCGATGATGCTGAAGTAGTTGGAACCGCCGTTCTTGAAGATGTTGTCCTGCAGGATCTTATAGCGCGAGAGGGCGAAAGCGTGGAGCTGCCGCACTTTCTCCTGCACGCTGGAGTAGTAGCTGCTCTCGGCCTCGAGGTTCTCGAGGAAGACTTCGAGGTTGTCGCGGATGGACTGGGCGTAGAGGAGGCAGGCCCTGCGGTCGGCAAGCTGCTGGCCGGAGAGGAAGAGGGGTTCGTGCTGTTCTTCCTCCATGAGTTCTTGATTGACAAGGGGGGCATGCACGGGCGCGCCCAGCGAATCGACGGACGCACTGAGGGTATCGATGGCGGACTCCAGGGAGTCGATGGCGTTGAGGAGGATACTGTCGCTCTCGGTGAGCGCCTCTTCATCGACGACGGGGGGCATACTCTTCAGGGAGGTGATGAGGGCATCGTAGCGCTCGAGTTCGCTGCGCATGCGCGCGATGATTTTCTCATACGGAAGGACCTTGTTGCCACGGGTGTCGAGCTGCCGGTAGAGGCTTACGGCCTGGTGGCAGGCGTAGGCCATGTCGAAGGTGTTGTCGGTGGACTGGGAGTAGAGCATCAGCCCTATCTGCTCGCACTGGTTCATGTACCACACAAGCTGTTGGTGCTGTGCGGCTCCCTGCTGCTCGTAGCGGGACATGAAGACTTTCTGCTTGGCAAAGTTGGCAGACAGTTCTTCGCGCAGGACGCCGAGGGTTCGTGCCAGGTCGCGTTCTTTGAGCACAGCGCCGGCGGGCAGCAGTGCGAGCACCAGGAGGGTGCAGGTGATAAGGATCCTTTTCATCGTCGTGAGGTTCGTTGGGTTGCTATTCCTTTGTTCTGCAATACCAAAAAATCCTGCGAACGTTTCTGCTCGCAGGATTCTTCTGTGGGGAGGGTGACTAGTGGGACTCGAACCCACGACATTCAGAACCACAATCTGACGCTCTAACCAACTGAACTATAGTCACCATTTGCAGCCGAAGCTGCGACCATTTTGGCTTTTGCGGGTGCAAAGGTACATCTTTCCCGCGAAATGACCAAACTTTTTGGCTACTTTTTTACTTTTTTACTCATAATATTCGTGTTTCGCCGCCGAAAGGGTGTTCTGCATCAGCATACAGATGGTCATGGGCCCTACTCCACCAGGCACGGGAGTGATCTTGGAGGCGAGGGGTGCCACGGCGTCGAAGTCCACATCGCCCTGCAGGCGGAAGCCGCTCTTGCGGGTGGCATCGGGCACGCGGGTGGTGCCCACGTCGATAACGGTGACGCCGGGTTTGACCATATCGCCCTTGAGGAAGGCGGGCTGACCGATGGCAGCAATGATGATGTCGGCCTGCAGGCACTCTTCCTTCAGAGTCTTGGAGCGGGAGTGGCAGACGGTGACGGTGGCATCGACCCCCTTCTGCATCATCAGCTGCGACATGGGTTTGCCTACAATGTTGCTGCGACCGAGGATGACGCATTTCTTGCCCGACGTCGGGACCTCATAGCGGCGCAGGAGTTCGAGGATGCCCTTGGGGGTGGCGCTGACGAAGGCGGGCAAACCAATAGCCATGCGCCCCACGTTGATGGGGTGGAAGCCGTCAACGTCCTTGCGGTAATCAATGGACTCGATGACGCGCTGCTCTGCGATGTGGCGAGGCAGGGGCAGCTGCACGATGAAGCCGTCGATGTCGGCATCGTCGTTGAGGCGGGCCACCTGAGCCAGAAGCTCGGACTCGGTGATGTCGTCCTCGAAGCGGAGGAGGGTGCTGCGGAAACCGCACTCCTCGCACGCGCGTACCTTATTATTAACATAGGTCTCGGAGCCGCCGTCGTGGCCTACGAGGATGGCGGCGAGGTGGGGACGCTTGCCGCCGGCAGCGACGATGCGCTCTACTTCCTGCTTGATTTCTGCCTTGATGGTGGCAGCGGTGGATTTTCCGTCGATTAAGGACATTGAAATATTGAAAATTGAAAATTGAAATATTGAAATATTGAAAATTGTGATATTGAACTTTTATCTTCTGGGCATCTTAGACATCATCTGCGCCATTTTGGGGTCAGTGACCATCTTCATCATCTTGCGTGTCTGGTCGAACTGCTTGATAAGGCGGTTGACGGCGGCGATATCCGTGCCGGAGCCGCGAGCTATACGCTGGCGGCGGCTGGTGTTGAGGCACTCGGGGTGGGAGCGCTCCTTCGGCGTCATCGAGAGGATAATGGCTTCGATGCTCTTGAAGGCGTTGTCGTCGATGTCAATGTCCTTCAGGGCCTTGCCCACTCCGGGAATCATCGAGGCGAGCTCCTTGATGTTGCCCATCTTCTTGATCTGCTGGATCTGGGCGTAGAAGTCGTTGAAGTCGAACTGGTTCTTGCGGATCTTGCGTTCGAGGCGGCGTGCTTCTTCCTCATCATACTGCTCCTGGGCACGCTCCACGAGGCTGACGATGTCGCCCATTCCGAGGATGCGGTCTGCCATGCGGGCAGGGTGGAAGGGGTCGATGGCCTCCATCTTCTCGCCGGTGCCCACAAACTTGATGGGCTTGTCGACGACGGTGCGGATGGAGAGGGCTGCACCGCCGCGGGTGTCGCCGTCGAGTTTGGTGAGGACCACGCCGGTGTAGTCGAGCCGCTCGTTGAACTCACGCGCGGTGTTCACGGCATCCTGACCGGTCATCGCATCAACAACGAAGAGCGTCTCGTCGGGATTGATAGCCTGCTTGATGGCGGCAATCTCCTGCATCAGCTTCTCGTCAATGGCCAGTCGGCCGGCGGTGTCGACGATGACGGTGTCGTAGCTCTTGGCCTTGGCTTCGTGAATGGCATTGAGGGCGATCTGCACGGGATCCTGGGAGTCGGGTTCCATGTAGATAGGCACTCCTATCTGCTCTGCCAGCACGCGCAACTGCTCTACGGCAGCGGGACGATAGACGTCGCAGGCGGCCAGGAGGGGACGGCGCTGACGCTTGGTCTTCAGCAGGTTGGCCAGCTTGCCGGCGAAAGTGGTCTTACCGGCACCGTTGAGACCTGCCATGAGGATGACGGCCGGATGCCCTGAGAGGTTGAGTTCCGAGGTCTCGCCACCCATGAGGAGTGCGAGTTCATCGTGAACAATCTTGACCATCATCTGCTGCGGCTTCACCGCCGTGAGGACGTTCTGGCCCAGGGCCTTCTGCTTCACGGTGTCGGTGAACTGCTTGGCCACCTTATAGTTTACGTCGGCGTCGAGGAGTGCGCGGCGCACATCCTTCAAAGTCTCGGCGACGTTGATCTCAGTGATTTTGCCTTCGCCCTTCAGTATCTTGAAAGAGCGTTCAAGGCGTTCGGATAGATTTTCAAACATAGAGATTACTCTTGATAATTATTAAGATTTTGAACACCTGCATAAAACTTAAAACTCCACGTTCCCCTGCGCTTTATAGACGAAGAGCTCGTCGACAACGACACCGTCGTCAAGGGCACTGACCACGAGCTGGTGCTCGCCGGTGGCACGGGTGACGGGGATGCGTGCCTGAACAACAGCGAAGTTGCGCAGCACATTGGTCTTCCACTCCTCGCTGCCCACCTCCGTGTCGTAGGTGAAGGTCAAGGGCGCACCGCCGTCGAGGGAGAGGGTGAAACGTTGCTCGGCCTGGATGGGGTGGGTAGGCAGCAGGTGGAGCTTCACGATAACGTAGCGCTCCTTGCCGAAGTTATGTTTGAACTTGTAGGTGACGTTGCAGTCTTTGGGAATCGGCATTGCACGAATGGAGGCACCCAGGCCCAGCACCGGATCGAGGATGGAACTGCCGGTGAAGCTGGAGGCGTTATAACTGGCTCCGTAGAAGGTGGCAATGGTGGGAACGTCCTGGGGCAGAGCCGACTGCACACGGGTGTGGGGCACAGGCTGGAAGACCTGCCGCCCGGCAGGGTTGGAACTCAAGATTCCCTGCCACTTGCCGCCACGGAGAGCGTTGTACTGAAGGGTGAGTTCCTGCACGCGGTTATGGGCAATGTCGCAGCGGCGCCAGGTCTCGTCGACATTCTCCTTCGACAGCCAGGAAATCCCATGACGCGCCAGCTGTGCCAGCAGGTACTTCAGGTTCTGGTTGATGACGGCCATTACGGGGTACTCCACCAGCTCGAAGAAGGCATCGTAGCGCGACGGGTGGGCGTGGCGCACGGAGTCTGCCAGCCACTCTACATTTCGGCGCATGAGGTCAAAGCGCGTCAGGCGATGACGGATGCGCTTCTCGCTCCAGGGCAGGTCGCGCACCTTGTTCCAATCCACGCTTTCGCCGTCAGGTTCATCCACGCGGGTGCCTGCCAGATGCTCGGGCTTGCACTGGAAAGAGAGGTGGTAGAACTCCTTCATATAGATGGAAGCGAGGCGGGCGATGTCGCGAGCGACATTCGTAGCAAAGAACTCTTCGAGATGACGACCTATCGTCAGTTCGCGAACAGCGTTGAGGTCCCAAGCCATATCGGCAAAGAGCGAGAGCTGGTACTCGCTGGGCTTGATATCGCCGACATTGAGCACCCAGAGACGGCGGGCACCGTGATAGAAGGCTTCGCTCAGCTGCTGGAACATCAGGAAGGGACTGGCAGTGCCGAGCCACAGGTAGTCGTGGGGGCCACCGCTGTAGGACGCGTGGTAATAGACGCCGCAGCCGCGGTCGTCCTGGGACTCTTCATAAGAGGGGAAACGGGTGAGATAACCGAAGCCGTCGTCGGTGCACATGATTCGTGGCACCAAATCCTCAGAACCTATCGGCTGCTCGACATCTGTGCCAAGGAAGATGCCGTAGGATTCTGCCAGTGAACGAGCTTCGGGAGTGGCCAGAAAGGCACGCGAGGATTCGTCCGTCGGAGGCCAGAAGAGGTTCAGGCGCAGACGCAGGAGCAGCTCGAAGATGTGACGGGTGATCTTTCGGTCGATGGTATAGGATGCACCCGGGTCAAAGGTCCTCGTCAACCAAGGCTGCAGACCCCATGTGACGTCATCAACATGAATGCCGCGGAAGGAGACGTGGGGCGTCTGATGAATGAGGAAGCCTTCGTCCAGCGACAGCTGGGAGCGGGGCTCCACATCCACATCAGCCCACCACGTCAGGGGCGAGACACCCAACTGGCGCGAGAGTTCCATGAGGCCGTAGGCGACACCATAAGCATCGCTACCAGCAACAACGAGCTGTCCGGAGGGCGCAACCGCCACAATGAAGGCCTGAGCCTCCTCCTGCAGGGGAGTGAGATCTACGCCGGTTGCCGCGAGTTTAGTGGCCATGGGACCGGAGACGGTTCCCACCAGCAGCTGAGGCTGCTCGTCGGAAACGCGGAGCGACACGTCCATGACCCGCTGGAAGTCGGAGCGTACCAGGTCCAGAGCCGTTGACATCAGGGGGTGGTTCTGCTCTGCCACAGACATTCGGAGTATTCTGTGTGCAGGTAAAACGAAAGCGCTGGCCTGCAAGGTCAGCGCTGTCATTGCCAGAACAAATGTCGAGGCGAGAAATTTCATCCTTGATGATAGCATTGACGCGCTCATATTAGTTGGCGGGAGTCTCTGCGGGAGCAGCAGGAGTCTCTGCGGGAGCAGCGGGAGCTTCCTGAGCGTCGGTAGCAGGAATACCAGGGAGGTTGGTGGGAGCCGTGGTCTGCTGCTGAACAGCTGCGCTCTCCATGACAGAAGCATCGCTGCCTGCTGCGGGGATGGTGTAAACAGAAGCAATGCTGAAGACGACCATTGCGATAGCCAGTGCCCAGGTGAGCTTCTCGATGACATCGGTGGTTTTGCGAACACCCATCAGCTGATTGCCGCTGGCGAAACCGCTGGCGAGACCGCCTCCCTTAGACTCTTGAATGAGGACTACGAGGCACATGAAGATGGATGCGATGACCACAAGGATAACAAATAGATTGTACATGATTTTTATTTTTTGATGATTATTTTTCTTCGTTTTTGCTCCGCTCGTTGAGAATTAATTTCCCTAAGAACCGGATTTGGTCTGCAAAGTAACGACTTTTTTTTTGGATAATTCAAACTTAAACGCCGAATAATTTCAATTGCCTTGTCATATTTGCCCTGTTTAATGTAAATTCGGGCCAAAGTTTCGGTAAAATAGGCTTCAGAAGGTGCATTTTGTGCATCTTTATCTTCATCAATGGGCCATTCATCGATTGCATCACCAGTTGAACGCCTTGCAGAAAATTGTCCAAACTTTTTCCCAGGTGTCTGCACGGGGATATCTTCGGGCTCCTCGTCGAGGGAGTCTTCTACCTCTGCCTCGGATGCTGCCTCAACTTCGTCTGAGGAGAGAGCCAAAGGTCCTTCTGCGGACAAGGAGGCATCCTCCTGCTGGAGGAGGTAGGACATATAATCCGTAGTGGCATCCGCCACGTGAGGTCGTCTGGGGGATCTCTCGTCGGGCAAGCCCGAGAGGAAGGTATCGATGAGGGACTGGGTGCGGTCGGAATCGGAAGCCTCAGCCTCTTGAAGCTGACGGGAACGGGGCTCGGGCTGAAGGCGGAACTTGCTACCTTCTATCAGATCGAACAGCCGAGCGCGGTCAGGAACCATCAGGGCTGTCTGGCGAAGGGTGGGACCGAAACGCTCGTCCTGCAACTGATAGAGCCCGCGAAGCAACAGCAGGCGAGCCGCCTGAAAGGTAGGATGGCGGTCTACAAGCTCAAAGAGTTCCTCGATGGCCGAGGCATCCAGCAACTCGGGATTCTTGAGGTATGGCGTCAGTGATTGCATAGTCTGTGATTTATTTGATTACCAATTCGCGACTGTGGCATTAAATATTTGTTCGGTGATATCTTTGGTCATCTGGGTGACCAATTCCTCCTGTACGGCCATCAGCTGTTGGGAAGCGTCGTACTCGGCAGTAGCAGAGAACTGACGTTCGAAGTCCTCCTGATGATTCTTGGTGTTGGTGAAGCGGACGTTGACCGTCATCTTCAACTGCACCTGAGAGCTGTAGCCGTCAGCCGACACACCCTTATTATACTGGTCGAAGCCCGTAATCTCACCAGCCACGACCAGGTCGCCGCCACGCTTGACCTGCTTGAGCTTGGTCTGTTGGGCATAGATGTCCGTGAGCTTATTGTTGAAGATGGACTGCATGGGAGCCCATACGTATGCCGAGCGAATAGGGAATGGGTCTATCTGAATGGTCTTGGTCTTCTGATAGTCAATACTGGCGCCATTGAACTTGTAGCTGATGGCGCAGGAAGAGAGGAGCAAAGCGGCAAACGAAAGCATGAAAAAAGAAAAACGGATTTTACCTTTCGCACGGGCTTTCCACCTGAACAGGGACGTAAATGCAGACTTATCTTTCATCTTTCACACTCTCTCTTAAATCTCTTCCAATCCATACTCCTTGATCTTACGATAAAGGGTTCTCTCGCTGATATGCAACTCGTCAGCAGCTTTCTTGCGGCGGCCACGATTCTTCTCCAGCGCCTTGATGATGAGCCGTTTCTCCTGATCCTCGATGGACAAGGACTCTTCGACATATTCCTCTGCATAAGGGGTGGCATCGTGCTGACTGTGGCGGTTCTGGTCGGGGGACACGACAGACAACACAGAAGGAGAGGTTGCAGGAACAACAGTCACCGCAGGCGACACCGGTGTTACGGGCGAAACAGGAACGTGGGACTCCATCGGAACCGTGCTGACAGCTGCTCCGGAAGCAATCTTCTGCTTCAGCTCATTGACCTCGCGGTGGAGGGCATTGATCATCTGAAAGAGCATCTCGCGTTCAGACTGGTAGGAGTGGCTGTCTGAAGAGGCAGCCCCGACACGCACCAAGCCGCCCTGCTCCTCGATTGTCGGCCAGATCTCGTACTCTGAAAGGATTTCAGGGGTAACAATTCGGCTGTCGCGCATCAAAATAGACATCTGCTCTGTGACGTTCTTGAGCTGACGGATATTGCCCGGCCACTTATAGCGTTTCATCACCTCTGCAGCCTCGGGAGTGAGACTGATGCGTTCGGGCATCTGGTACTTGGCGGCAATCTCCATGGCGAACTTCGTGAAGAGCAGGATAATATCTGCTCCACGCTCTCGCAGGGGAGGCATCTTGATGGGAATCGTGCTCAGGCGGAAGAAGAGGTCTTCGCGGAATTTGCCGTCGCGGATGGCATGCTGAATATTCACGTTGGTGGCAGCGACAATACGTACATCAGTTTTGCGAACCTCGCTGGAACCGACACGTATGTACTCTCCCGTCTCGAGAACGCGGAGGAGACGGGCCTGAGTACTCAGGGGCAATTCGCCCACTTCATCGAGGAAGAGCGTTCCGCCGTTGGCTGCACCGAAATAGCCTTCGTGCTCGCCAATTGCTCCAGTGAAAGCACCCTTCTCGTGGCCAAACAGTTCGCTGTCAATGGTGCCTTCAGGAATGCTCCCGCAGTTGATGGCGAAATATTTGCGCATACGGCGTTGGCTGTTGTCGTGGATCAGGCGAGGAATGACCTCCTTACCTACCCCACTCTCACCAGTGATGAGAACGGAGAGGTCGGTCTTTGCCACCTGAAGAGCGATATCAAGAGCATGGTTCAAACCTTCGCTGTTGCCAACGATGCCATAGCGTTGTTTGATGGGTTGTAATTCTTTGGCGTCCATGTATTTGATTTTGCCGCTACCAAACAGCGACATTCACTTCATTGATAACTATTCCCGTTCGCTTTTGTCTTTCTTATCAACAAAGAGCTTGGGAAGAGGATTCTGGCGGGCTTCGTCCCAGGCCTGGCGTGCGCGGAAGACATCAATAGCGGTGAAGATAGCCTGACGGAAAGAGTTCTCGTCGGCCTTGCCCTGACCCGCAATATCGAAGGCTGTGCCGTGATCAGGGCTGGTGCGCACGAGGTCGAGACCTGCAGTGAAATTCACGCCATCATCCATAGCAAGCAACTTGAAGGGAGCAAGTCCCTGGTCGTGATACATGGCGAGGACTCCGTCGAACGATTCATAAGCACGGGTACCGAAGAAGCCATCGGCAGGATAAGGGCCAAAGACGTTTATCTTCTCGTCCTCCGCTTTCTGCATCGCGGGAACGATGTTCTCCTGTTCCTCCTTACCGAGCAGCCCCTCTTCGCCTGCATGAGGATTCAGGGCGAGAACGGCAATGCGCGGATTGGAGATAGCGAAGTCGCGACGCAAGGAATGGTCGAGGGCGCGCAACTTGGAGAGCACCAAGTCTGCCGTGATGGCAGGAGCCACCTTGGCGATTGGAAGATGCGTTGTTGCCAAAGCAATACGCATACGTTCGTTCATCAGGATCATCAGGGCCTGCTGTCCGTCGTGGCCTACACAGGCCTGGATGTACTCCGTGTGTCCCGGGAACTTGAATTTATCGCTCTGAATACTGTGCTTGTTGATGGGAGCCGTGACGAGGACATCGATGAGCCCATCCTTCCAGTCCTTGACGGCACGTTCAAGGGCAGCCAGGGCTGCTTCTCCGGCTTCGGCTGTTGACTGTCCGAAATCAATCTTCACCTCCTCCGCAGTGCAGGGGATGAGGTTCAGGTTATCTGGTTGGACATTAGCAGCAGAGCTGACTGTGGCGAAGTTGGTCTGGAGCTCAAGAGCCTTGCGGTGGTAGCTGGCCACCTTGGGTGAGCCGTAGATAATGGGGGTACAGAGCTCCAGCATTGCAGGGTCTGCAAATGTTTTCAGGATGACCTCATATCCAATGCCGTTGGGGTCTCCGTGGGTAATACCTACTTTGATTTTACTCATATTGATATGCAATTATTTCTTTTGGCGAGCAGCGCGACGGTCTTCTGCCGTGACGGCTACTTCTTCGAGGGTTGTAACAATGGGAGAGGTTTTCTCGTCTGGAAGGTTAAGGGTGTAGAGCGAGCCTTCGAGACGGCGCATTAGACCGCGCTTCATCTTCTCCGGAGCGAAGACAAAGCCCTCAACGACGATGACGAGATTACGGGTTGTATCTACGCGCGAGTGACTGACAAAAGGACCTCCCATGCCGTCGTTCTCCATATACCAAAGTCCGCGGGCTTCGAGGGCATACTGATTGTGAACGACAATGGGTTTGACGCTGGTACAGAGTGTATCGGTGGCCATGTGCATCGAGGGAAGGGTGCCTGGAATATTCACAGCCATCACGCTGTCGCGCTTGGCCAACACATATTGCTTGTTGAAGGTTGCAGGTCCCTCGTAAGGATAACTGTACATACAGATATTCACCAGTGCTGACGAACCGTTGCTGCTGGTCCAGAAGAAGTTATCGCCTCGCTTGTAGCTCTTTATTTCATCAGGAGCGTGAAATTCGCAGTCGAAGAGTTCATGTGCCAGTTGGGCCGTAACCTTCGAATACTTGTCCTTCAGTTCCTTGATGAGGCGGTTCATCTCCATCTTGGTCAGGAAATCTATGATGTCCTGACCGTGGTCGAAACAGAAATCGGCAAATTCCTCCGGAGTGGGACTCTGAATAGTCAGCACAATCTGATCAATGGCATACTTGTCGCGGGTGAACTTCATCGTGGTCTTCGTGTAGATCTGCTTGTTGATATCCACGATGATGACATTGCGGAAGATATTCAAAATATTATCGAAGCGTTTGGGCTCCACCTGCGAGATATGGAACGAACGCTCCGGCTGGGGTAACCCGGGAATATCGGTGTCGAGGACAGCAAAGAGGGCACGGCCTTGTGTGGCCTGCCAGTCCTTGTCGGTCATCACCACCATCACTTCATAAGGACGGCCGCTGGCGCGAGGAATGACAAACTCCTTTCGGCAACTGCTCAGCAGCAGAGTCGCCAGAAGCGTCAGGCTAAAGAGTATCTGCTTATTCATCGTTTACTTGGATTTTGTTCTGGGTCTTTGTATTCAAGAGGCCGCAGGCTGCATCAATATCCTGTCCTCGTGAGGCACGGATGGTGCAACGAACGCCATGGTTGGTGAGATAATCGCGAAATTCTATCATGCGCTGAGGGTCTGCTTCGTGGAACTTCGTTTCTCCTGGAAGGACGTGCCATCGGATGAGATTGACCCTGCATTCAAGGCCTGAGAGCAGACGGACGAGTTCGCGGGCGTGGCGCTCGGAGTCGTTAGTTCCGCCAAAAACGATGTATTCGAACGAGAGGCGACGTTGCCCTGTCCAATCGTACTCTTGCAGGAGTTCCAACATTTCCGCCAGCGGGTAGCTGCGCTCGGCCGGCATCATCGTAGCACGCTCCTCAGAGAATGGATTGTGCAGACTGATGGCGAGGTGACAAGGGCTCTCGTCAAGGAAACGCTTCAACCCCTTCTTCAATCCCACGGTGGAGACTGTGATACGTTTTGGACTCCACGCCCAGCCGTAGTCGGCCGTCAGAAGTTCTGTGGTACGTAGCACAGAGTCGAGGTTATCCATCGGCTCTCCCTGTCCCATGAAAACAATATTTGTCAACCGTTCACGCTCTGGAAGGGAGTAGATTTGGTTTAGGATATCAGCAACCGCGAGCTGCCCCTGAAACCCTTGACGACCAGTCATGCAGAAACTGCAAGCCATCTTGCACCCAACCTGACAGCTGACGCAGAGTGTTCCGCGCTCATCATCTGGAATGAAGACGGCCTCCACGCGCTGCCCCTTGCGGGTTGGGAAGAGGTATTTCACGGTGCCGTCGGAACTGTGTTGCTCTGCAAGAGGCGGCATCAGTCCCACTTCATAGCGTTCCGTCAAACGCTGACGCGCAGCAAGACTGATATTCGTCATCTCGTCAATGGAAGCAACCCCTTTCTGATATAGCCACGACGACATCTGCTTGGCGGCAAAAGCAGGTAGTCCCACTTCTGCGGCCACGGTACGAAGCTCTTCTTGTGTGAGCCCCAGCAAGATTCGCTTCCCGGAAACAATATCCAGAATTTGGTCAGACGTCATCATTAACGCGCGCGTACATTAAATTTATATAAAGAGCCGCAGCAACCCCTCATTTGAGGCTACTGCGGTGCAAAGTTACACAAAGCCGTTCGAACGACCAAGTGTTTTAAGCTTTTTTATGCCAAAATGGCAGTAAATCGTCCCGAAGACTACGTTTTTCCTTATTTACGGCGTCCGAAAAGGCGCAAAATGTATAGGAAGAGGTTGATGAAGTCGAGGTAGAGAGTGAGTGCTCCGAGAATTGCAATCTTACGGGTCAAGGCGACATTCCCGCCAGACTCGACAGCTGCAGTCATCGCTTTGATCTTCTGGGTATCATAGGCGGTGAGGCCGACAAAGATGAAGACACCAATATAAGTGATGATGGCATCCATCGTAGAGTTTGCCCAGAAAGCATTCACGATACTGGCAATAATAAGTCCTATCAGCCCCATGAAGAGAATACCTCCAAGGCTGGAGAGATCTTTCTTCGTTGTTGCACCGAAAACGCTCATCGCACCAAAGGTCAGGGCCGAAGCTGCAAACGCCTGAGTAATAGTCCCTATCTCATAAGCAAAGAAGATGACCGATAGCGTCAGGCCGTTGATCAATGCATAAAGCAGGAAGAGTGCCGTAGCCGCTGTCGGAGACAGGCGGTTGAGTCCCGCACTGAGTCCCACGACCAGCCCCAGTTCAGCGATAAAAAGCACCCAGATAGCAATCTGATTGCCAAAGATAAGGCTGAGCATCGTCTGACTGCTAACGGTCAGGAAGGCGGCAGCAGCAGTGATGAAGAGGGCTGCTGTCATCCAAATGTAGACACGGGTCATCACGCCAGAAAGTGTGGTGGCTCCAGTGAGGAGTCCAGACGAGGTTGCACCGTTACCTCGATCGTAGTTGTCTTGAATTTCGATGTAATCGTTCATTGATATTTCTGAGTATTAAGTGACTATATAGGGCACGGGAACCCGCGCCCTACTTTTTTCATGCAAAAGATGTGCCAAAATGTGTTTAACGACGCTTGCGAGGATGAATCTTGCGTACTTTCATGACCTTAGCCTTGTCATATTTGTCCCAGAGGTTCTCAGCTGCGCAGCGGTCCTTCTGTGCCTTGGTGCTGGCCTCAGCAGCAGCAGCAGCGGCAGCTTCGTCTGCAGGATCAGCCCATGCGAACTGGAATCCCTGCACCTTGTTCCAGGCACCACGTGTGAAGTCGGGGAATTCCACGCTGCAGCAGTTGTTATCCATGGAGAGTGCTCCGAGCTCAGCAAGGCTGCACCATTCTGCAAGATCATAAACGTCCATATCCAGGGGCAATCCGTTCTGCAGGCAATAGACCAGACGGGCATCCATGAAGAAGTCCATACCGCCGTGTCCGCCTACTTTCTGAGCCATCTCGCCGTACTTCTTGATGATGGGGTGCTGGTATTTGGCGACCAAAGCGTCCTGTTCTGCCTTAGGCAGGAAGCCATGACTACTGAGGTCGTCAACCTTGGGTGCAACACCACTGGAAGTCAGTTGCTCCTTATCAAGGGCAAAATGCTCCACGGGATATTTGGTAGCATAGCCTTTGGTGCCTGTGAGCTTATACAGACGGTTGTAAGGTTGGGGATTCATGACATTATGCTGAATCTCAACGACCTTTCCTTCAACTGTACGCATAAGGGTTGTTGTCTGGTCACCATTGCGATAGTCAGGACAAGGACGTCCGGTAACTTTTTCGACATACTCCTTGCCTGCTACGCTCTTGGTATCCATTGCTACAAGTGTGGTGAAACGATCACCACGATGGATGTTCAAGGCGAGCGCCACAGGACCGAGTCCGTGGGTAGCATAGACATCGCCGCGATTCTCCATATTGTACTTCATACGCCATCCTAATTGATCGGGATCGGAGCCATCGGGATTCTTCCAGTATTCATGCCAGAATTGGGTAAGATTGTGAATGTAAGCGCCCTCAGCACGCAGGATTTCGCCAAACACGCCATGCTGTGCCATATTCAGGGCATTGAGCTCATACCAGTCGTAGCAGCAGTTTTCGAGAATCATGCAGTGCTTGCGCGTCTTCTCGCTGAGGTTGATGAGCTCCCAGCACTGAGCAAGATTCATTGCTGACGGTACTTCGATGGCTGTGTGTTTCCCATTCTCGAGAGCGCACTTAGCAACGGGGAAGTGGTGGTCCCAGTCCGTAGCTACATAAACGATGTCAATGTCTTCGCGTTTGCAGAGTTCCTCGTAACCCTTCGCGCCGCTGTAGATAACAGCAGGGGGAAGTCCTGCATTGCGCAGATATCTCTGGCAGGCTTCAGCACGCTCTTCTTCATAATCGCAGAGTGCAACAATCTGAACACCTGGAATATGGGTCCAACGCGACACAGCTCCAGGGCCACGCATTCCGAGCCCCACGAAACCTACACGAACGGTCTCCAGTTTTGGGGCGGTCAGCTGAATAACATCCTGCTGTCCGGCAGGACGCTGAGGAGCGTCAATAACGAGGGTTCCTCCGTTCCAGTGCAATTGATCTGAAGAGACGGAGAGTGATTGGGCGCCGGCTGTCAGTGCGAGACAGGCTACAGCGATAATAGTGAATAGTTTCTTCATAATGGATTTGGGGTTATTAGTTTCGTTTTTCGGGTGCAAAGATAAGTATTTTTGAGCATCAAAGAGAAAGAAAGTATGGTTTTTTCCATTTTTTAACTAATAAATCTGCATAATCCCTGTTTTTACTGCCCAAAAATGATTATCTTTGCAGCGTTTTTCATAAAAACCGTCAAGTTCTATGTCCAAAATAGACTGTTTTCTACCTTTTGCAGACGAAAACGAAGGTCGCCTGACCATTGAAATGCTACGTCAGGACGATCAGGTGTTAAGCACCCATCTCATCGACAATCCTTTTCAGACAAGATCTCTGCGCGAAATGGCTGTTCAAGCCACAGCACCGTACATCCTGCTCTACACAAAACGCTTTGACTTACAATTGGGTTACCACGCTCTAACGCGCATGATCACCATTGCAGAAGACACTGATGCATCCATGCTCTATGCCGACCACCGCGTAGTGTTACCTTCCGGCACAATCGAAGCGAGACCGCTGATAGACTGTCAGTTGGGCAGCGTTCGTGACGACTTCTCGTTTGGCTCGCTCCTGCTGCTGAAGACTTCGGACGTCCGCGCTTATTTCGAACAGGATCGGCAGCGCGAGTATCAGTGGGCAGGACTCTATGATCTTCGGCTGTTCCTCTCGAGAAGGATGCTGCCTGTGCATGTCTCCGAAACGCTCTACACGGAGATAGAGACCGACACCCGCCTCTCGGGGCAAAAGCAGTTCGACTACGTAGATCCGCGCAATCGTGCCCGACAAATAGAAATGGAACGTGCGTGCACACGTCATTTAAAAGCTATCGGCGCCCTGTTGGCTCCTGACGAGTTTGACGAGATTCGCTTTGACGATGAGGATTTTCCGGTCGAAGCCTCTGTAGTCATCCCTGTACGCAACAGGGTTCGCACGATTGAGGATGCTATCCATAGTGTGCTGAAGCAGGAGACGACCTTCCCCTTTAATCTGATCGTTGTTGATAATCACAGTGATGACGGCACATCAGAAGCCATTGATGACATCATAGCCGACGGTAATTACCCTATTATCCATTTACAGCCCGAAAGAGATGATCTGGGAATCGGCGGTTGCTGGAACCAGGCCGTGCATCATCCACTGTGCGGGCGGTTTGTAGTACAACTGGATTCTGACGACCTCTACAGCGGACCTAATACATTACAGCGCATCATCGATGCCTTCCGTGAACAGCGGGCAGCTATGGTGATCGGCTCCTACCGCATGACGAACTTCCAATTGGAAACGCTGCCGCCAGGACTCATAGACCACGCTGAATGGACGCCCCAGAACGGTCGGAACAATGCCTTGCGCATCAATGGTTTAGGAGCTCCAAGAGCTTTTTATACGCCTGTACTCCGGAAAATACAAATACCCAATACCAGCTACGGTGAGGACTATGCACTGGGATTGATGATCGGACGCAGGTATCGCATCGGCCGTATTTTCGACGAACTTTATCTCTGCCGCCGTTGGGAGGGCAACAGCGATGCCGCCCTCAGTTGGGACAAGCAGAACAAGAACAACCTATATAAAGACCAGTTGCGCACGACCGAGATCCTGGCTCGTCAGGCGATGAACCGTCGTTGGCGGCAGGAAGCATCGGAGGAGGATGTAGAAGCATTCTTCGAAAGTGAATTAAACAGTTGGGAAGCGGCCAGACAACGTTATGATGATCTGCAGACACAGGTGCAGAAACGAGAATTGCCCTTTGGCGACAGTTCGCTGACGGTTCAGTGGAATCCGGCACGCATCGTCTCCACTGCTGCTCAAATCGACAAAGCCTCGATAGCTGCACGGCCCTGTTTTCTCTGCGATGAGAACCGGCCGAAAGAGCAACATGCCCTGATGATTCGCCATCATTATCAAGTGCTTATCAACCCCTTCCCTATCCTTCCCCACCATTTTACGATTCCTACTCGCCGCCACAAGCCTCAGAATATCTGGGAACATTTCGGGACAATGCGCCATCTGGCCTGGACGTTGCCTCATCATATCGTGTTCTACAACGGACCGCTCTGCGGAGCCTCGTGCCCCGATCACATGCATCTGCAAGCAGGCTCACGCGGTGTGGTGCCCATCGAACGCGACTGGGAGCTCTATGAGAACCGCCTCGAAAAGCTCTACCCCCTCACGGGTAGTGGCACACAGGAAATGGCCGAAGCAGGCAACACCAGTCAACGTTGCGGCCTGTTCCTGTTGAAATCCTATGCCTGTCCGGTCTTTGTCATCCGATCGTTGCCTGAAGAGAAAGACAGCCTGCTCTGTCAGCGTCTGTACCAAGCTCTTCCCGTCAGCGAAGGCGAAAGCGAGCCGCGGATGAATGTTATCTGTTGGCGACAACCTGGCGACGAGAGCCGAAGCGACGAAATCATTACCCTGGTCTTCCCGCGAAAGAAGCACCGTCCCGACTGCTATTCTGCAGAGCTCATGGTCAGCCCTGGGGCGCTGGATATGGGAGGACTGTTTATCACTCCGCGCGAGGAGGACTTCCGCAAGCTGACTCCTGAATGGGCTGTGGAGATTATGAAGGAAGTGAGCATGACCGAGGAGGAATTGAAGACGGTTATCAACGATGTCACCGACAAGCCCAACGCCGATATCTCTCGCGAAGGAGGCGAACTTGCCGGCACGAAAAACGACATCGCTGCACAGCCGCTCACGTCCCCGGCAGGAGAGCTTCGAGGCGAGTCTTCCCTCTCTGTGGGCCTCCTCTCTGCCGAGGCTGTGCGCTTCACACTGAACGGCCTGCATACCGCCAAGGGCACTTCATTAGAAGGGTCTCAGACCGTAGCCGTCCGCGATGGTGGTCTGCTGTGGAACGACAAGGTGTACCGTCAGTTGACCTTCGTTCCTGAAACGGAAAGCGCCAGCTTCACGATGAAAGATGTGGTCATCGGCAAGGACTTTCACTGGCAACGGCGCGAAGCCCAGACCTTCAAGGGATCGCTGCGACTGCTCGTCGATGAAGATAAGATCGTATGCATTAACGATATTGCTATCGAGGACTATCTCATCAGCGTCATCAGCAGCGAAATGAGCGCCACTTGCTCCAGCGAGTTCCTGAAAGCATCCGCTGTGATCAGTCGCAGCTGGCTGCTGGCCCAGATAGAGAAGCGGAAGTCATTGGGCAACAGCGGGCAGAATTTCTTCACCTTCAAAAAAACAGACAACGAGCTCATCCGCTGGCACGACCGCGAAGACCACACTATCTTTGATGTCTGTGCCGACGACCACTGCCAGCGCTATCAGGGCATCACCCGTGCTACCCGTCGCGAGGTGGAGGAAGCCGTCAGAGCCACGCGAGGCCAGATCCTGACCTACGAAGGCGCGGTGTGCGATGCCCGTTTCTCGAAATGCTGCGGAGGGCGCACCGAGGAGTTCGAAAGCTGTTGGGAAGACAAGCATCATCCTTATCTCGAGAGTGTGGAAGACCCCTACTGCAACACCCACGACACCGCCATCCTGAGCGAAGTGCTGAACGACTACGACTTAGAGACCACCGATTTCCACGACTGGACTGAGGTTCTACAACAAGATGACGCCCAGCATTTTATCAAGTCTCAGTTAAAGCTAAACTTTGGGAAGATCAAAGACCTCATCCCCATTCAGCGAGGCAAGAGCGGCCGCATCGTCCGCCTGCAAATTGTGGGTACAGAACGCACGATAATTATCGGCAAGGAACTGGAAATACGTTCGGCACTCTCGGCTTCACACTTGAAGAGTTCAGCGTTCGAAGTAGAACGGCAGGACGTGGATGCCGAGGACGTTCCAGCCCGCTTTGTCCTCCACGGTCACGGATGGGGACACGGAGTCGGAATGTGCCAGATTGGTGCCGCCGTGATGGGCCACAAAGGCTTCACCTACGACCAGATACTCCACCACTATTATCCTGGAGCAGAAATAACCCAAAAATACTAATCAAAACCAAAAAAAATCAACAAAAAGCTATGAAAAGGAAAAACCTTTTATTGCTCGCTGTGCTGCCGCTGACGGCCACGGCACAGCCTCTCACCCAGTACGTCGATCCCCGCATCGGCTCCGGTGACCACGGCCATGTCTTCGTGGGCGCCAATGTGCCTTTCGGCATGGTGAATGCCGGTCCGACACAGATAGAGTCCGGCTGGGACTGGTGTTCCGGCTACCACGAAAGTGGAACGAAGATTGTTGGTTTCGCCCAGACGCACCTCAGCGGCACGGGTTGCTCTGACCTCGGCGACGTGGCCATCATGCCGGCCATCAAGGACATCGGTCTCTCGCGCAATGGACTGGCCACCACTTTCAGCCATGAACAAGAAGAAGTGCGCCCTGGTTACTACAGCATCGTGCTACCCGAGAGCGGCATACGCACGGAAATCACCACCACTCAGCGCTCAGCAATGTACCGCATCAGCTACCCCGAGGGAGCTCACCGCCACCTGTATGTCGACCTCGAGAACGGCATTGACGACGACCTCGTGTGGGGCCGCATGCAGCAGATTGACCCCTATACCTATGTAGGGTATCGCATAAGCCACGGCTGGGCTAACGTGCAGCATTGCTACTTCGTCATGCGCCTCAGCCAGAAGAGCCGCATCTATGAGCAAGCAACGATGAAGAGCAAGCGTGCCGACGGCCCTGCACCCATCTATCACCTCCAGGTCACATCATCCAGCGAGCCGCTGCTGGTGAACATCGCCCTCAGCCCCGTCTCTGAGGCCAACGCCGCCGCCAACCTCAAGGCCGAGGCCTTTAAACATGGTGTGCCCATCGACTTCGACACCATGCGAGCTGCCGCTGACGCCGCCTGGAACCGCGAGCTGGGGCGCGTTCAGGCCACCTTCCAGAATGATCGCGACCGCCGTATCTTCTACACCGCCATGTACCACTTCATGGTGGCTCCGCAGACGTGGGACGACGTCAATGGCGACTGGCGTGGGGCCGACAACAAAGTATATCGCACAACAAAACCTGTTGTGGCTGTAAACGACTCTCCCGTTGGCAGCAGCAACTACCTCACCACCCTCTCCCTCTGGGATACCTACCGCGCTGCTGCCCCCCTCTCCACCATCATCCTTCCAGAGATGATGCCCAGCATCGCCACCACCTACCTCCGCATCTTCCGCGAACAGGGCAAGCTGCCCGTGTGGCACCTGATGTCGCAGGAGACAGACTGCATGGTGGGTTGCCCCGCCGTGCCCGTCCTCGCCGACCTGCTGCTGAAGGGCTACGTCCGCGATTCACTTGACGCATGGAAGGCCATCTCCTCGAGCCTGCTCATGGACGAGCGTGGACTCGACGACATGAAGCGCCTCAGCTACGTAGCCAACGACCACCACGGCGGATCGCTCAGCATGAGCCTCGAATATATGCTTGCCGACTGGGCTGGTGTTCAAGCCGGCAAGGCCATCCTTGCCGCCAAAGGCCAGGACGATGACATACAGAGAACCGTCGGATACCTCGACCAGCGCGCCCACAGCTATCCCCAGCTCTACGACCCGCGCGTGGGGTTCCTGCGCTCCAAGAACATCCAGGGAGAGTTCAATGGCATCGACAACTTCAATCCCGCTCACCAAACGGGCGACTACACCGAGGGAAACCCCTGGCAGTACCTCTGGCTCGTGCCCCACGATATCGATGGACTGATGCAGATGCTCGGCGGCCGCGAAATCGCCGTGAAGCGCCTCGATGACCTCTTCAACGCCGACAGCCAGCTCAACGACGAGGCCAATCCCGACATCACCGGCCTCATCGGACAGTATGCCCACGGCAACGAGCCCAGCCACCACACCGCCTACCTCTATGCGCTTCTGGGCCAGCCGCGCAAGACCGCCAAAATCGTCCATCAGATCCAGCGCGAACTCTACACCGATCAGCCTGCAGGTCTCTGCGGCAATGAGGACGTAGGTCAGATGTCTGCATGGTACATCCTGTCGGCACTGGGCTTCTATCAGGTGGAACCCTGCGGCGGACGCTATGTGATGGGCTCGCCGCTGATCAAGGAAGCCACGCTGCACGTAGGCCACGGAAAGACGTTCACCATCCGCACCCACGACCTGAGCGAAAAAGCCTTCTACATCAAGCGCGTGCTGCTCAACGGCCAGCCGCTGCCGGCTTGCAGCACGTTCTCCTCCTGCACCGAGAAGCTGCCAAAAGGCTACGCTGCGCCCTTCATCCTTCGCCACGAAGACATCGTCCGAGGCGGCACTTTGGACATCTACATGAGCAAGTAATTTTCATAAACTCTATACGCGCCCTCAAATCCATGCTTTAGGCTGGGTTTGGGGGCATTTTTTATGCAACACCCCCCTCGAAGGCCACCGAAAAACCTGCTTTTTAACATACAAATCGCCATTAAAGCAACATTTTTTGCAAAACATGTTATTAAACATACAATTTTGAGGAACAACGTATTCAAATACCCACTATCTTTGTACCCGTTATCCTGAAAACAATCTTTTTACCTTAAATGAACTAATACCTAAGGCAAGTAACATCAGGGTCGCTGAGAAGCGGCCCTTTTGTTGTAAATACCTGCGCCCGCTCACAACCCTACATACGGGGCCACAAGGAACTGCCGAATTGCTGCTTACATGCTTTGTGCCTGCCGCCTTCCTTCTGCCAGCCACTTCCTCCCTGCTGCCAGCCGCTTCCTCCCTGCCGGCCAGCCGCTTCCTTTTGCCACTTCCTTTTGACAGTGCAAAGATACAACTCTTTTTCGACATCACCAAATCTGGAGGGGGGATTTTGAGGCTTTTTTTGCAAAAAACGGGGAAAGCAACAACACATTAAGAACTGTTGCACTTGTTGCAGTGTTGCAGTTCCAAAATAGATTCTACGAAAGCTGATATTTAACTCTATATTTATATATATATATTACAATATATA